>OGJY01001028.1_pt1 | contig 35560 bp, 31 predicted proteins | sample 1572231 | NCBI WGS metagenome assembly OGJY01 (sample SAMEA2582121, study PRJEB24529) | metagenome | biome: Human gut stool | place: China | collected 2011
GTTGCGGCTAGTTGCCACAACCCTTGATGTCTTGCTGGTGCCGAGGGCGGGAATCGAACCCGCACGGCGGTTGCCACTACCACCTCAAGATAGCGTGTCTACCAATTCCACCACCTCGGCACAAGTGGAGTGATACAGAAAACCGGGTGGCTTGGCAAGAACTTTTTTGCATTTTGGAAAAAATTTTTTTGGGCAGCCCTGCCGGAAAGGCTGGGGGCTTGCCTTGGGCCCGGCTAACCGGTACACCAAGAAACGGCAAACTTTGCTATTGTTTGGCCTGGAGAAAAACCATGGATGACGGTGTTCGTACTTTTTTACAAAAAACAGGTCCTGTCCTTTGTGTCGATATCGGCAGCGGCACCCAGGACGTCCTTTTGGCCCGTCCGGGACTGGAAGTCCACAACTGGCCACGCTTCGTCCTGCCTTCACCGGCCCGTCTGGCCGCGCAGCGCATTCGTGAGCTGACCCTGCTCAAGCAGCCGGTATGGCTGTATGGTGAAAATATCGGTGGCGGCTTTGGTCTTGCCGTGCGTGACCACATCAAGGCGGGGTTTGCTGTCCACAGTACAGCCAGTGCTGCCAGCGCCCTGCACGACAACCCCGAAGTCGTCCGCAGCATGGGCGTCCAGATAGCGGAGCAGTGTCCGGCCGGTGCCGTGCCGGTGCCTCTTTCCGATTATTCCCCGGAATTTTTTGCCGGACTGCTGCGGCAGGCCGGGCTCCCGTTGCCGCATCTGGTACTGGCGGGCTGTCAGGATCATGGTTTTCATCCCAACGGCAACCGCATGGGACGCATGCAGGCCTGGACGGCCCTGCTGCAGGCGTCCGCCCTGCCGGCCAACTGGATTTACGAACAGCCGCCGGCGGAATGCACCCGCCTGCTGGCCCTGCAGAAAAAGACTGGCGGCCCGGTGGCGGATACCGGGACTTGTGCCCTGCTGGGCGCCTTGTGCGTGCCGGAAGTCATGAAGCGGAGCTGGCGCGAAGGGATCACCATCATCAATGTGGGCAACAGCCATACGGTGGCGGCGCTGGTCTATCAGGGGCAGGTCCGCGGCATCTACGAACACCATACCGGCATGCGTACCCTGCAGGAATACCTTGCGGATCTTGAGCAGTTCCGGCGTTCCTGGCTGCCGTGCGAGGAAGTCCTTGCACACGGAGGGCACGGGACGGCGTTCGGGCCTTACTGTGAGGAGGCCGGAGGCTACGAGCCCACCTATATACTGGGGCCGAAGCGGGAATTTTTGCAGGGACAGGGACAGTTCCTGGCCCCGTATGGCGATATGATGCTGGCAGGCTGTTTTGGCCTGCTCTGGGGATGGGCGCACAGGGGCGACGCCGCCGGGCGTTTGTAATTCAAGATGGACAAGCAGCAATAAGGTTTTGACATGGAAGTTTTCGATGCAGCGGAATTGTGGAACAGGGACCAGATCGAACACACCCAGCTGACGCGCCTCAAGGCCACCGTGGCCCATGTGCGCAAGAGCGAGTTCTATCGCCGCCGTCTGGATGAAGCCGGTGTGACGCCCGAGAGCATCACGTCGCTGGACGACATCCGGCGCATCCCCTTCACCACCAAGCAGGATCTGCGGGACCAGTATCCCACGGGCCTCCTGTGCGTACCGCGCAGCGAGATCGTGCGCATGCACTGCTCCAGTGGTACCACGGGCAGTCCGGTGGCCATCTGCCATACGCAGAACGACATCAACTGCTGGGCCGATCTGATGGCCCGCTGCCTCTATATGGTAGGCGTACGCCGTGACGATGTGTTCCAGAACATGTCCGGTTACGGCCTGTTCACCGGGGGCCTGGGGATCCATTTCGGTGCCGAGCGCCTAGGCTGCATGACCATTCCGGCCGGTCCCGGCAACTCGCGCCGTCAGATCAAGCTGGCCAAGGACTTCAAGACAACGGTCGCCCATATCCTGCCGTCCTATGCGCTCATCCTTGGCGAACATCTGCGCAATATGGGTGAGGACCCGCGCGACTTCCCCCTGCGCATCGCCGTGGTGGGGGCCGAGCCTTATACGGTGGAATTCCGGCGCCGTATCGAAGAACTCTTCGACATGAAGGCCTACAACTCCTATGGCCTCTCCGAGATGAACGGCCCCGGCGTGGCCTTTGAATGCCAGAACCAGAACGGCCTGCATGTCTGGGAAGACGCCTACCTGCCGGAGATCGTGGATCCCAAGACCGGCGAGCCCGTGCCCGACGGCGAGATCGGCGAACTTGTCATGACCTGCCTGTGCCGTCAGGGCATGCCCATCCTGCGTTACCGCACCCGCGACCTGACCCGCTTCCTGCCCGGGGAATGCTCCTGCGGCCGTCATCATCGCCGCATCGACCGTATCCTGGGCCGCGCGGACGACATGTTCATCATCAAGGGCGTCAACGTCTATCCCATGCAGATCGAACAGGTCATCATGACCTTCCCCGAAGTGGGGCAGAACTACTGCATCCTGCTGGAGAACGACGGTATCGGCGACGTCATGCGCGTGCAGGTGGAGATCCGCGACGAGTACTTCGTGGAAGACATGCGCTGCCTGCAGGGCCTGCAGAAGACCATCGCCCAGCGGCTGCGTGACGAGATCCTGGTGACGCCGCGCGTGGAACTGGTGCAGAGCAACAGCCTGCCCAGCAGCGAAGGCAAGGCCGTGCGCGTGTACGACAACCGCGTCAAGAAGTAGCCTGTATGGAAGGATTCATCGCGCTGGCCTCGTTCAGTCTGGCCTATGCGTTCATCGTCCTGCTGGGGCTGATCCTGCTGCTCAACATCCTTGGCCTGCCCGCCAACTGGGTGGTGGTGGTGCTGGTGGTGCTGTGGAAGTTCCTGCACCCGGCCGCCGGGGCCCTGGATGTCTGGTTCTGGATCATGTTCCTGGGCCTGGCTGTCCTGGGCGAGGCGCTGGAAATGGGCGTGCAGGTCATGAATGCCAAACGGCACGGCTCCAGCACGTCCGGCACCGTGGCCGGTATGGTGGGGGCCATCGCCGGGGCCATCTTCCTGGCACCGCTCTTTTTCGGACTGGGAGCGTTCATCGGGGCTCTGGTGGGCGCCTGGCTGGGCTGCCTGGTCATGGAACTGCTGCGTGGCCGTCCCGGCAAGGAGGCCTTTGATGCGGCCTTCGGCACCATGATGGGGCGTTTTCTGGGAACGGTCTGCAAACTGGGCACGGGCAGCGCCATGGTCGTGCTGACGGCCCACCGCATCTGGCCGGATATGGCCCCGGTACCGCCGCCGTTGCGTCCTGTGGTGCCGGAACCCGGGCAGGTCGTGATGCTGCTGAAGAACTGGCTGTGTTGAGGTGATCATGTCACTGGATTTGTTGCAAGTTGTTTTGGTACAGACGCGCTTTCCCGAGAATATCGGCATGGCTGCCCGCGCCTGCGTGAATATGGGTAGCCACAGCATCCGTCTGGTGGCGCCGGAACGCTGGGACAGGGAAAAAGCCCGCCCTCTGGCCACTCCCAAAGGGCAGGGCGTGCTGGATGACGTCCAGGTCCTGCCGGACGTGTCGGCTGCCGTGGCGGATTGCTCGCTGGTCATCGGGACGACGGCCCGGACAGGTGGCTGGCGGCGTTCCCTGCTTTCCCCCGAGCAGGCCGCGGGAGAAGTGGCCCAGGCCCTGGAGCGGGGAGAAAAGGTAGCCATCGTGTTTGGCCCTGAGGATCGGGGGCTGGATAATGATGCCATCCAGCATTGCCAGCGGCTGATGACCATCCCCACCAATCCCGAGGCCAGCTCCCTCAATCTGGCGCAGTCGGTATTGCTGCTGCTGTATGAGTGCGCCAAGGCCGTACGGGCCCGCCAGCATGAGGCTGCCGGGGAAAAGGCTCCGGCGGAGGGAGGCTCCGGCCGCGTCATCTCCTCTGCCGACTACGAGCGTCTGCTGGACAATCTGAAGGACATGCTGCTGCGTCTGGATTGCCTGCATGGGGACAACCCGGATTATTTCCTGATGCCGTGGCGGCGTCTGCTGGCCCGGGCCCAGGTGCGGCGGCATGAATACGACGCGCTGATGGGATTGTGCCGTCAGGTCCGTAACAAGCTGGATGGCGGCAACAAAGCCTAGTCGCCCGACAGCTGTAATCATGCTCCATGAACAGCCCCTGAGAAGGGGCTGTTTTTGTATCCTGCATCCTTACAGGATGCTCCGCGCGGCGAGCAAAGCCAGCAAAGGATATGACTGCCGGGCTCCCCGGCTCCCGGAGATTACGGAGCAGGGGCGGGAGAGTCTTTGATCCGGCCCGGAAAGGACAGAAGGGGAGAGGAGGGCACGGCGGTCGTCCCCCGGAACTTTTTATGAAAAACGGTTGACGAACGGGCCTTCAAAGAAGACCATCTGCCCGTTCACGTGGCCGGCCGCTGTCATCTGTCTGTGTCCCGGTCAGAGCCAAAAGGAGAAAGATCCATGAGTGGGAAAAAAGTCCTCGTCATTTCTTCCAGCCCTCGCCGGATGGGCAATTCTGATCTGCTGGCCGATGCCTTTATCGAGGGAGCGCGGGAAGCCGGTCATACCGTGGAAAAGATAAACCTGCATGATAAAAAGATCGGTTTTTGCAAGGGCTGTCTCGGGTGTCAGAAAACGCAGCACTGCATCCTTCGGGACGATATGGATGACATCCTGCCGCGCATGCAGCAGGCCGAGGTGATCGCTTTTGCCAGCCCCGTGTATTTCTATTCGCTGTGCGGTCAGCTGAAGACCCTGCTGGATCGCACCAACCCCCTGTTCGCCGGGGACTATGCTTTCCGCGACATCTATTTGCTGGCCAGTGCTGCCGATACGGACGAAAAGACCATGGACGGCCCCAAGAAAGCCATGGAGGGCTGGGTGGTCTGTTTTGAAAAGACCCGGTTGTGCGGCGTGGTGCAGGCGCTTGGTGTGACGGAATCCGGCGACATCCGGAAAACGCCTGCGGCCCTGGACGCTGCCCGCGATATGGGCAGGAGCATCCGCTAGGACTTTGCCTGTCTGCCGGATCCTTTGGCAGCAGAACAGGGGACAGTGGCCTCCGTGTGTCTGTCTTGGCAGGCACCTTCAGGAGCGGCTGCTGTCCCCTGTTTTTTTAGAAAAGACCTTGTTCAGGAACTGGCTTATTTGTCCGAAAGTCCTGTGACGCCTTCCAGCCACGCACCATCCAGACAGGCCTCACGCAGGCTGGCCCCACTCAGATCGGCTCCCCGAAGGCTGGCGCTTGTCAGATTCGCACCGTCCAGCAGGGCATTCTCCAGGATGGCACCATTCAGCCGGGCTTCCCGCAGATCAGCATCACTCAGGTCTGCTTCATTGAGCGCCGCCCCGGCCAGATTGGCCCAGGAAAGATTGGCCTTTGCCAGCTCCGCGTTGACAAGGTTGGCCCCGGCCAGATCGGCCAGCTCAAGATTGGCGCCCCGCAAGTCGGCACCGGCAAAATTGGCTCCCCGCAGCTCGACGCCCCGAAAATCCTTGCCGGCCAGATCGGCATTGGCAAAATTTTTCCCCGCCATGCTTTGCGGGTGGGAATGCTGATGGCTCATCGAATCCCTCCTGAAACGGTTTCCGGTATTATACGCCACCCTTGTGTGCCGCGCCACCTCTGTTTTTACTTGCGGACGTGCGTGCCGGAATCACGGCAAGGCGCCTGCGCGGGACAGTGCCCACGGACGGTCGAGGCAATGCCTCGCACCGGAAGGGCAAGGCTCCCCTGCATGATGCTGCTGTGATGGCGGCTTTGCTGTGCTCTTGCCCGCAGGGAGGCGGGCAAAGCCGGGAGGAAAGAAAGGTTAAAAAACGGTCTCAAGGGCGGGAAAAATCTTTATCTTACCTGTCGGATGAAGTAGGATAGCACAAAGTCGGGGCTGGGACTGCCATGCCGGGCATGGTGTGCCGCCCATGTACATCCAATTCCCTGTGAGGAGTTCGGCCATGAAAAAATTGCTTTCCCTCCTGTTGACTCTGGGACTCACCTGCGCTCCCTGTGGTATGGCCCTGGCGGCTTCCGCCCAGCCCGCTCCGGCTCCCGCTGCCGCGGCCAAGCCCGCACCTGCCAAACCTGCTGCTTCGGCCGCCAAACCGGCACCGGCTGCCTCGCAGAAGGTGGAAGCCGGTTATCGTGGCAATCCTTCCAGCAAGGTCTATCACAATTCTTCCTGCCGCTACTACAAGAGCAAGGGCGCCAGCAAAGTCTTCGCTTCCCCGGCTGAGGCCAAGGCCGCCGGTTTCAAGCCCTGCAAGGTTTGCAAGGGCTAGGCAGGGGATCTTCGCCTGATTATCGGGCTCCCGGTCGATCGACGGTCGGGGGCCTTTTTCGCATCCACGGCGTGGTGCGTTGGCAGCGTTCGCCGGGTAAGCGATAGCCAGAACCTGCCCCGGTCACGCCGCAATGCGCAGTAGGACTGGCGGATGCCCCGGCACTAGAGGGCAGTGGTCCCAGACAATGGGGCCGTCAGATTCTACGGCAGCTAAATTTTACCGGAAGAGTTGTCGGGCCCTGTTATCAGCGTGGGGACAGCCATTTCCGCTCTTGCTTATGGATGACAAAAATGGGAGTTGCAATTTTTTACTTGACGACGGCCCGTCTTTCCCGTAGATACAACTCACCGCGTCCCCATCGTCTAGCCGGCCCAGGACAACGGCCTTTCACGCCGTCGACAGGGGTTCAAATCCCCTTGGGGACGCCAAAAAGAAATTAAGCCCTTACGAGTATCGTAAGGGCTTTTTTATTGAGGGGTAAATTTGCCCCACTACTTGCCCCACAAATTGGGGAAAATTGTTTCTAGTATCATTTCGGAATAAGAGGATACCCGGCAATAAATTGCTAAACCAGCTTTCTTCAAAGAAGACAGACCACAGAAAGGTAAAGCAGGTTCACAAAGTTGGCTAGCTAGCAACAGTAATGTGTATGCAACTTCAGAAATTTTTCAACCAGGCCAATGTTCGTTCCATCACCCAGCAGCGAGCGGGGGACGTTAGATGTTCTTGGGCGTCTTCTCCCGGCTGCGGACATGCTCCTTAAATCCATTAACGTAGACTTCTTCGCTGACTCGCGCAGGTACCATAGCCCTTGTCTAGACAGAGGTGAAGAGCATCAGCAGCATCCAGAAACCATTCGCCTATTTCCTGGGAGTCTTTCAGGGACGCTTCTATCAGGGGGCTGTCATGCATGTTGGATGCTGTCGTTGCCACTCAATACCCCGACCATCCTCATAGAGATGGATCTTGCCGTCGCTTAATATTCTGTCTGTCGGGTTGTCCCGAGGCCCTCAGCCGCTGATTTTTGAGGGCGTGTCGGGGCTTACAGCAAGGTGCCATCCATAATTGCCATTGCGCGTCGATACTGACTTTCTTCTCATATTCCGCAAGAATAATGTGAAAAACTTCTGCCATAACGCTGTCTTTGTTCCAGCACTGGAAGTGCTCATGGACAGTACTTTTGAGCCGTAGTAGGCAGGTAGCGCAACCTATTGGCATCCAGGCCGGCATTTGTAGAGAACCCAGGCCGGAATCGTGCGTTGTGGATGCGGTTTGCTGCCGCCACTTCTTTGTCCCTCGAACGGGGAAGAAGAGGCTCGATACGTTTCCACAGAAGGCACATCACGAAAATCTGTCTGCTTCATAGGATGAGCTTACCATACTTTTAAACAATCAAAAATTCTGGACGTTCTCTACATAAAAGCCGGGCAGCAACAGTATTGCCGCCCGGCAACCGTGAGGCCATGTCATGCCGGAGCATGATGATGGGGGACGAGGGGCAGGAAAGGGGATGAGGGGAGGGGATGAGGGAATGGGCCCTTCCTGTCTCGTCTTTCCTCACAGATATGGGATCACTCGTAGAGCCGGAAGCCCTGCACCACCTTTTCCACCTGAGGGGCGTAGTCTTGTGCCTTGTGCTTCGGATAACTCATGCGGAGGATGCGGGCGGCAGGATAGCCAAAAAAGCACTTGATATGGACGAGCTCGTCACCCGCCATACCGGAGACCACGAACCAGTTATTTTCCTTGTCGATGTGCTTGTAGGTCACCTTCAGCCCGCTGGAGAGTTCGGCCAGGGCCTCCTCCATGCTCTGGCCCATGACCAGATAGCTGTTGGTACCGTAGGCCAGCAGGGTGAAGCCCGCCTGGTCTCGCATGGTCACGCCATCGCCGTTGTCGGATTCCTGCATGGTGCAATTTTCCGGCAGCCGGGAAAGAGAGAATGCGAAGCGTCTGTTGTCGTAACGCGGGGCGGCAGCGGCCCCCCCTGTGTCCTTGGCCAGTCCGGGCATGACCGCATAGAGGGTGTCGCCTCCGAATCCCGGGCCGTAGGTAAGCTTGCCCCACTGGATGCGGAGCGTCTTGCCCTGGTAGGGCTGGAGCCACTGCCAGCTGTTCGACTCACCATTCAGCTTCAGTGTTCGCCCGTCCTTTGTCCGGAACAGATGGCCGTACCAGACATCCGCCAGACCCTTGCCATCCAGACCAAGATACTCCATCTCTTCCAGCCTGAGATCCGTCCAGTGCCTGTCTCCGGCCTCCTCGCTGCCGGGGATGGTGTGGATCTCGTTCTTTCCCACAACGGTCCTGAAGGCATATCCTTCGCCGTCTTCCCAGAAATAGACCAGCTTGCCGTCCTCCACGCGGCGTTCCTTCAGGCCGGGGCCGTCGGTGTGGAAGACATGCAGCGTCATGCCCTGGTCGGAAAGCAGGGTGAGCAGCTTCTGGCCGTCCTGGGAAGACTCCACCTGATAGAAGGACTGGTCGCCGGCCTGCACGCGGGAAACGCCCCAGTAGAGATACACGCAGGTCTGCGCGAAAGGCTCTCCATCACGCATGAGGCGCAGCCACCGGCCCACATCCCGGGTGATGTCGCCCCCCGGCTTGCAGGGAGACAGGCCTTCGACACTGTCCAGGATCTGGGGCAGGAAGCCTTTCTGGGGGGCTGCCTGTGCCGAACCGGCGCCGAGCGGCCCGGAGGCGAGAAGGCAGAGCAGGAAAAGGATGAAAAAGCGCATGGGAACCTCCTCTTGCCGCGTTACGGTCACTCAAGGATGCGGACCTGGGCCCTGATGGCTTCAGCCCGGAAACCTCCCTGTTCGAGCATGCCCTCGCTGCCGCCTCCGTTCACTTCCATGACGTATTCGCCCATCATGTCCACATACTCCTGCCAGGCGGTCTGCGACTGCTCCAGGCGCTTCTTGCAGATCTCGGGCTGGTTGGCCTGCTCGCACCTGGCCCCGGCACGGCTCAGGGCCTTGTCCAGCCTTTCCTGCCAGTACTGGATGGCCTTGGCATTGCATTGGCGCATCTCATTGACGGACGAGCTGCGCGAGATGCAGGCATCGAAGCCGGGGGCCAGTTCTTCCCTGGCGGCCGGGTTGGCGTGGCTCAGGGGCGACTGCAAGACCAGACTTCCCAACAGACAAAGACCCAGTGTCCACTTTCCGAATTGCATAGTGTCCTCCGTCATGTGTGTTTGCCGCCGCCATGACAGCGGCAAGGGCCTCCTCGGACGATATTCCGGCAGGGGAGGAGCGGCGCCTCTCTCATCCTGCGCATATCTTTCCCGGAAACATGGTTTTGCTTTCCGGCCAGTGCTTGCGGCATGTTCCTGTGTCTGCCAAAAGCATCATCAATGCATTTTGCCGTCGCGAGAGGGATGGCCCGGTGATGGCCATGCAGGCATGGGCTTTCCCGTTGGTCGGGAAGCAGCGCGGGCGTGCCTTGCATATCCCGCAACGGTCAGGAGCATGCTGGGCATGTCCTTGCCGTGCATACCGGCGCGTGCTCTTTTCCCTGTCCCGATCATAGCTCGGCGTTCCTGGGCGGGCATCCTCCTGGTGATGGATTCGCGCCCTTTTTTCAAAAAAACAAACCTGTCATCTCATCATGATGATGAGAAACGCGCCGCACGTTGCAGGAAAATTTTTTGCGACGTCATTCCGGCAAGGATGTGTTTCTTTGATGCCTGGGCCATAGTCATGGCATGTCGTCCCTATGACCATGGAGGTTCCCATGCAGAAAAGGTTCATGACGTTGGGGATGGTGCTGTTCTTCTGCCTTCCCCTCTGGGCCTGTCCGGCCTGGAGCGCGGAAGGATCCGCCATCATGGCCGCCGTACTTGAAAACGATGTCTTCGCCCTGCAGGCGGCGCTGAAGTCCGGTGCCCGTATCGATGTGACGGACAGCCGCGGCCATAGTCCCCTGGATGTGGCGCTGGCGCAGGGCAATGCCTTCAGCGGGCCGGACATGGTGCATATCCTGCTGCGGCACGGAGCCCGCCCCGGTCCCGGCCTGGCCGATCCGGCCCTGACACTGGCGCGCCTGCTTGCCACCCAGGCACCCCTCAGTCAACTGGAGGCCGCATTACAGGCCGGAGGCAAGGCGGATTCCACCATGCCCAATGGCTTTACCGCCTTTTTGTGGGCTGCGGCACTCTGCCCTAATCCGGCCGTTCTGGAAGCCCTGGTGAAGGCCGGGGCCAACCCCCGACAAGTTCTGCCGGGGGGCGACGCCCGACTGGGGGACAATGCGCTTTTGCTGGCGGCCGAGCATAACAGGAACCCGGAGATGATCAGCTTTCTGCTGCGCCAGGGGCTTGATGTGAACAGCCGTTCGTCCATGCTGGGTGACAGCGCCCTGATGCTGGCCTGCCGGGCCAACGCCAATCCTTCTGTGGCGGAAACCCTTGTCCGTCATGGTGCCGATGTGGACATGCGCAACGGGGTCGGCTGCTCGGCCTTCCTGTTCGCGGCGCGCCGGGCGGATGGCCTGGGCCTGCTGCGCCTGCTGGCGGAGCGGGGGGCTGACGTACGGGCGGTCGATGACAGCCTGTCCAATGCTCTGCATGTGGCCTGTTCGGGGCAGGGCAGTCCTGAGTCCATCCGCTTCCTGCTGTCCGTGGGATTGCCCGTCAATGGGCAGACCGGGAAGGACTTCGGTGCGTACAGTCCCCTGATGTTCGCCGTGCGCAACGTCAGCCCTGATGCGAAGGTCATTCGCCTGCTGCTGCAGCAGGGCGCGGACCCGGGCCTGCGCGACATGGACGGCAACCGGGCCGGGGACGGTCTGCCCGCAGGGCGCATATCCTGGCTGAAGCGGAACGGTCTGGCGGAGATCCTGCAGGACTGAGCTGGAAGCCATGCGGCTTTCCGGGGAAAACATCTTGGGCCTTGTTCTCCCGCTGCCATCGATGCCGGAGGGCAGGGTAACCATCCATCAGCACAGAGGAAACGCAGAGGCGATATCATGGGACATGATCCGTCAGGAAGGACATGCCGTGATATCGCCTCCTGTTTCATCGCCTGTTGTCATAATCCGCATCATGACTGTTGTCAGGACGGGAGCTGGCAGGGTCGCGTACCTTCAGATAGGTGTCCGCGTTGTTGATGACGTACCAGAGCCCGTCCTGGTACTGCTTGACCCAGACGATGCGGCGGCTGTCGGAGCCGGACGAGATCAGGAAGACCCGGACATAGTCGGCTTCCTGGGATGTGCCGGAAAAGACCAGCGAGTAATTTTCGGGCGACATGCGGTAGCCGTTTTCGGGACTCGTTCCCGCGGCGAAACTCCTGAAGATGTAGTGGCTGGCGGGGTCCTTCAGACGGCGTGCGAAGGTCACGTACCTCTGGCTGCTTTCCCAGCCGGCATCAGCGTGCATGATGTAGCGCAGCATCTTGGAGGCTTCCGTCCGGCGACCGGGCTCGAGGTAGCAGAAGACGGCGTCAAAATACATTTTGACAGCGCCCTCAGGGCTCCGGGCAACGGACTGGCAACGCGACTTGAACTCGCTGAAGTTCGCGGGCAGTCCCGCCGGGGCGTCAATGGATGTCGTCCGGCCGCTGTTCATGAGGGGATCGAGAAGCGCGGCATACCTGGACGAATGGGGAAGCGTGGGGACGCATGCGCACAGGAGCATACCGCAAAGTAAGGCCAGACAGGCGAAGAGGGGCTTTTTCATGTCTTCATTCCTCCAGGACTATCGCGTTGGTGGGCGTGAGGGATGTTATGGAACTGTCACAGAGGGCTTCGCCTGCCTGACCATGGGGAGGAGCATCAGCGGGCGGACTTCCAGTACGTCTTGTCGTTGACCATGTTCCAGAAACGTTCCTGATCGATATCAGTCACGATACGGGCCTTGGCGCAGCCGGAGGCGGCGAACTTTGGGAAAGCCAGGGACTGCCCGTAGGACAGGCCGTACTGGGTGTTGACGTCGATGGCGCATGTCTTTTCCGCAGTGATGATGCCGGGATCGATGATGGCGGCAGCCACCAGCACGTCCCAGACGAAGTGGGTGAAGTTGGCGTCCTTGGCGAAGGTCTGCCCCACAAAGGTCTTCTTCAGGATATCGGCCTGGGGGCTCTTGCCAAGGCTGGCAAGAAAACGGTCATAATGGGCCTTGCGGAAGACCACCTTTTCGCACACGTCCAGACCGAACACGATCTGCTCCTTGAAGGGGGAGCGCACGGTGATCTGGGCGGCTTCGGGGTCTATCCACCAGTTGAATTCCGCCGCCGGGGTCACGTTGCCGGGCTGGAAGAAGCTGCCGCCCATGTAGACCACGCGCTTGACCAGGGGCACGATGTCCGGAGCCATGCGGATGGCGGCGGCCAGGTTCGTGCAGGGACCGATGGCGGCGATGGTCACTTCATGGGGATTGGCCCGGATGGTGTCGATGATGAAATTGACGGCATGCGTGTTCAGCGGCTCGAACTGCGCTTCCCTGCCGTACTGCTGCTTATAGAAGTCCTGCCAGCTGGCGGGTTCCGGACGGCCCAGCGAGCCCAGCCAGGCGTCATGCCCCATGCCGAACTGGGCGCGCTCCATTTCAAAAAGCTCGTGCCGCTGCGGGCGCAGGGGGTAGCGCATGCCCTCCACCACAGGGATGTTGCGTCCTTCGATCTCCAGATGGCGCAGGCTGTAGGCCACGCCCTCCTGTACCCAGCTGTTGCCGGTGACGCAGGTCACGCCCAGCAGGTCGATGCCCGGCGCATTGGCCAGCATGATGAGGGCGACCCCGTCATCGAACATTTCGACCATATCCGTATCCAGCAGGACCTTTTCTTTCTGCTGGGCCGCCTGGACACTGGTTACGCAGAGCATGCACAGCATGGCCATGCCCAACATCATATGGGTAAGGATCCTCATCTTTGTCCTCCTTGCCTATTTCGTCCGGGGAAAGGACGGTGAGCGCATCTTGTTCCAAAGGGCTTCTCCATATGCGGCGGAAAGCCTGTTGTCGTTGGCCTTGATCTTGCCAAGGAATTCCGTGATCAGGGTGGACGTTTGTGTACCGGGGTTCTCCAGAGCCACGCTCTGCAACGCCGCCATCCACGTCTTTTCCATCCTGTTCTTGTTGTAGCGAGGGAAGGCCGGCGTGTTGGGCAGGTCGCTGAACAGGATGTGGGTCATGAATTCCAGGTACCGCTTTTTGCCTTCTTTGAAATACACGCTGTCGGCAGGCACCGTGTTCAGGTAGCGTTCCCACTGCACGGCCCAGGTGCCCATCTCCTTCACGGGATAGCGGCAACCGCCATCAGTGAACAGGACGGACGGCTGGCTGTCCCGCAGGGACATATAGTCGCTATAGGCGGCCACCGGAGGCTCGAAGCTGACCCTCTTGCGCAGGGCGCTCACGTCGGCCGCGAAGAAGGTGATGCCTTCGGCCATCTGCGGGACCAGTCCATACGCGGCCAACAGGGCCAGCACCTTCTGGTCATCAGCGCCCAGTGGAGTCTGGGGATGGCCATATCGGGCACTCAGCCAGCGGTCCAGGAGGGCCGCCATGTGCTTGTCCATAGCCTCGACGTCAGCGGAGGCGAAGGGGTCCTCATCGGCCCAGGCCAGCATCGTCATGGCCGCCTCGTCGGGCTCCATGCCTTCCAGCCGGCCGAGGATGGCATTGCAGGCCTGTACCCAGGCCTCCAGGGCCGCCTTCAGGACGGCTCCGTCCACGGCGCCGTTGCAGGCCAGATCCGTGACCTGGGGCGCGACCATGCGCTCCACGCGCACACCCTGTGCCGTCGCGGCGGCCGCGGTTCCGGCCTTTTGCAGGGGCGTCCCGTTTTCGTCCGCTACCTGCACCACGTCCGCGGCACGGATGTAGGCATCCGGGACCTTATACACAAAGTGGGCATAGGCCATGCCTTCGCCGGCCTTTGTCTGGAACTCCACCATCCTGATCCACTGCGGGCTGGAACCATCCCCGGTCATGTCGCTCACGATCCAGCCCTTTTGGGCCGTACCCAGCACCTTGGCACCAGCGGCCGCGTCCGCGCGCACGGGGGTATCCCGCAGGACCTGCCAGAAAGCGGCTTGGGCCGTACCCGCGTACAGGAGCATGCCCAGCGCGCAGCACGGGACGATCCAGGTCTTCTTCATCGTTATCTCCTTTTGCCCATGCTACCAGATGGACATTTCCGCCTCGCCGCCTTCCGCAGGCGGGGCCACCGGAGGCGAGGTAGCTTCCACGGACTGTGGTTGTACCGTCGCAGGGGCTGCGTGTTCCTCTGGCTGGGGCCGTACCACCGCAGAAGAGGCATTTTCCGCAGGCTGCGGCTGTGTCGCCGGAGGAACGGCAGTCTCTGTAGGTGTCGGTTGCGCCGGCGCAGCGGAACGTTCCGAAGACTGCAGCCGCATCTCCGGTGGAGCAGCGTTTCCCGCGGATTCCGGTCGTGTTGCCGCAGGAGCGGGGACTTCCGCAGGCTGGGCTTGCGGCGCCGGAACGGCGACGTCGAAATCGGCATCATGGCTGTTACTCACGTCAGATACTGCAGGGTCACGGACCTTGGCGTAAGTGTCCGCATTATTGATGACGTACCAGAATCCGTCAGGATACTGCTTGACCCAGACCCGGCGATCCGAATCGGCCCCGGACGAACGCAGGAACACGCGGATATAATCCTGCTGCCGGTCCTTTCTGGTAAAGACCAGCCGGTAAGCATCGGGAGACATGCGGTAGCCGTTCGCGGGGCTCGTCCCCGCCGCGAAGCTCCTGAAGATATAGTGCAGGGAGGGATCCTTCAGGCGACGCAGAAAGGTGACATGCCGCTGGTTCCCTTCCCAGTTGGCATCCGTGTGCATGATATAGCGCAGCATTTTGGAGGCTTCCGCCCGGCGGGCCGGGTCCAGGTAGCAGAAGACCGCGTCGAAATACATTTTAACGGCACCTTCAGGGGTAACGGCGGCCGTGCGGCAGCGTTCCTTGAAGTCCGCATAGGTCGAGGGCAGGCCCTGCGACGGGGTCGCGTTGCCGGGCGCGGCGGAAAGGACGCAGGACGCGAGGCAGATGCCCATACTGAACAGGAGCAGGACGAAGGTACGGGAAAGAGAAGCTGTCCTCATGGGGTCTTCCTTATGGGGTGCTGTTAGTCCGAACACAGGAAGGAGCCGAAATTCTGGGCGATGGCATCCGACGACATGGAAACGGTCCCCTTCAGATCAAATAGATGGGGCTTGAAGGTCCCTCCGGAGGGGAGACGCAGCTTGTCGCAGGTGCCTATCTTGGAGCCGGACTTCATGGCAAAGACGGCCGGGATCTCGCTCGAGGAGATGACCCCCCATTGATCCAGATCGTCACCTGAAAAGGCATAGGCACCCCTTTGGCATCCCACACACTGGACCTTGTTGATCGTCGCTTTCACGGCCTGGCCGCCCTTGATGACCACGAACCTTTCGGGGCTCGCCATAAGCGTATAGCCCGAGATCAGAAGTTCCTTCTTCTTGTCAAAAATGTGTGTTCCATCGAACATCTTTTCACATTTTCTTATGGGGCTCCTGGTTTTCAGGATGAGCCACCTGGACTGCTGGAAATTGGGGTCCTTGTGCTGGAGGATCTTCCCGTCAAGAGAGTCGGGAGCAAAGGTAAAATAGTGGTGCTTGCATCCCCAGCATTCCCACTCGATGATGGGGATGGTACGTTCCTCACCGGAGTCGGCCGCCAGGCTGACGCCGGTGCCGCCCAGGAGGAAACAGAACAGCAGGGCCACTGCCGGCAATGTCATGCATCTTTTCATGGTCATCCACTCCCCGGCATACACGCGGGATCTGTTGTTGGAGCATCCGTCCGGCGGGCCGTCAGGCGATCCGGTCCGGGGATGGCGGGTGTTTGTCCTTTCGAAGGAGCATGGGGCGTCACTGGCGACACGGCCCCATGCTCCCTTGTCCTGACCCCGGACCTGTATCATCCGATGTCCGTCCGGAGAGGGCTACCGGCCCTGCATGCGGTGTTCGTATTCGGCCAGCACATGCAGGGAACCGCCCCGGAACTGCAGGTCCGCCAGCGAGGTGGCGAACTGTGCGCCCCAGGCCTTTTCCAGTCCCAGTGCCACGGCGTAGGGCATGAAACGGTGGAATTCTTCCGGCGTCCGGTCCGGCGGGTTATAGGTATTGAGGCGCTCCGCTTCCGCGGCGCCCAGATACATGGCCAGGCCTTCGATCTCTTCCAGTATCTTGGCGGCCCTAGGAGCAGGGCGCTTCATGAGGGGCATGAAGAACATGGGCAAAAGCAGCATGCCCATAAAGGCCAGATTGGCGCTGCCCATGAACCTGTTGGCGACGAAGACCATACCGCCCACGACAAAGAAGATCAGGAGGAATCCCAGGATCTTCAGGGGGATGAGAAACACTGCCTTGATGTCTCTGGTCAGCCAGAAGAGATAGGCCGTCAGTCCCAGCCAGAGCAGGGAGCGCGCCGCCTGCCAGCTGTGCATGAACTGGTACAGGAAGAAGTCCGCCATGCTTGCGTCGAGGATGGCGTCATACACCAGCATGACAGGCCAAAGCAGGACGTAGATCCCCAGAAGGATCATGTTGATGACGCCCATCTCCTGCCAGCGGACCCAGATGCTGATGCCATACTGTGACCAGCGATGGACCACATAGGTGAAGCCGAGCGTCAGGCAGGTGACGGCCAGGACGGCGGCCATGTCCGCGGCGCCGAAGTTGAGCCAGAGGAAAAACTGCACCAGGATGGCCCCCCCGTAACAAAGGGTGAACATCAGGCTGACCAGGGGCCCGTTCAGCTGCCACAGACCGCGATACCGGGAGGCCAGGGCCACATAGGCCACGGAGCGGGCCTCGGCCACCTGCCAGGCACTCTTCCTGCCCACTTCCAAAGGCTGGGGCGGACGGGTGGGAAAGAGCCGGCGCAGGCAGAGGCGTTCCGCCAGGTCGAAACCACGGCCCGCCTTCAGGAGGTCTTCCCAGATGCGGCGCTTCTGCTGGCTGCTTTCTTCCCCTGTGGCCTTGCCTTCCCTGTCGGCGTCGTCAGCGGGGACCCGCTTCAGGATCTCGTCGCTGGTCTGCAGGACATAGGGGTCCTTGCGGCTGCCCGTGCCTGTCATGTCCACCAGCTTCTGGGTGGCCAGATTCAGCAGGAGTGCGGAGAAGCCCCGGGAGGTCAGCCGGGCCGACTCGCGGATATAGGCCACGGCCGCCGGAGAGAGCGTCATGCCGTCCGGGCCGAGCGGCGGATAGAAGAGCGGGATGGCGACCCTGGGGAGCGGGTCCTTGCCGAACTTGAACCAGAGCGCGCCGCACAGGAGCAGGAGCAGGGCGAACAGGCCCCACATGGAGATCTTGACGGTGGAAAGGATCTCTTCCGAACCGTCGGAGGCCACGATGCCCTTGTTCCATTCCACGGAAACGACGAAGTGCTCCGTATCCACCATAGGCTCTTCAGCACGGAAGAAAGCCATTCCGTTCTTGTTGATCCACTGGGTGACGGGCTTGTGCCCCACGGTCTCATGCCCCAGGCGGGACCATTGCTTGCTGACGGCCGCTCCCTTGGGCAGGGCTATGGCGCAGGAGAGCTTGAGGGGGCCCGTGTCCTGCCTCTTGCCCCAGATCTCCCAGTCCAGCCTGTCCACGTCGGAGAGGAACAGTATCCTGTCCCGGGCCTTGTACTTCAGGATATACTCGTGTGCGGGCAGGCTCTTGTCCTGGGCGCTGAGGTGCACACGTGTCTTGTAGCCCTCCTCCCCCACATCCACGCGGGGCGTGACGGGCTTGCCGTCGGCTGTGGCCGACACCACTTCCATGTCCGATTCCTGCACGAAGGGGGCCAGACTGCCGTAGATCTTTGCCTTGGAGCTCAGAGGACGCTCCACGGAAGGGCCAAAGCCCCGCAGCCGTTCGGTGATGGTCAGTTCTCCATCGGGGGCCACCTGGATGAGGACAAAGCAGGAAGGTACGGCCGGGGACGGGGCGGAAGGAAGGGGGACTTCCGCCCCGAGGGCCGCTGCTGCCGGGCAGAACAGCCCCGCCCATAGCAGAAGAAGCAGGATGACGCGGCTCATGGCTCAAAACTTCACTTCTGGCGCTTCCGCTTCCGAGGGGTCGGCCAGTTCAAAGTATTCCACTCTGGCGAAGCCAAAGGCGCGGGCCACCAGATTGCCGGGGAACTGCAGCACTCGGTTGTTCTGGTCGCGGGCCGTACCGTTGTAATAACGGCGGGAGAGCTGGATCTCGTCTTCCAGCAGGGAAAGCTGCTCCTGGAGCTGCATGAAGTTTTCGTTGGCGCGCAGGTCGGGATAGTTCTCCGATACGGCGAACAGGGAACGCAGGGCTCCCATCAGCTGGTTTTCCGCATGGGCGATGGCCTGCACCGATCCGGAGGAAGAGGCGGAAACAGCGTTGGCGCGCATCTCAGCGATCCGGGTGAGCGTCTCCTGTTCATGGGTCATGTATCCCTTGACGGAATTGACCAGCACGGGGACCAGGTCATGACGGCGCTTGAGCTGGACACTGATGCCGCTCCATGCCTCCTCCACCATGTTCCTTCCTCTCACCATGCCGTTGTAGAAGAGGATGAGGCTTATGACCAGGAGGACGACGATGGCTGTGATGATGCTGCCGGTGATGATCATGATGCACGCTCCATTTACTTGTTGGCGATTTCCTCGGCGGTCAGGTACAGGGAACCGTCTCTACCGCTCTGGTTCAGGGAAAAGAGCCGATCCGTACCATCTTCGGCCGTATAGAAGAAACCGATATTGGGGATGCTGCCTATCATGGGAACGACGGCGCAGATGGGCGTGTCCGGCGTGAACATGTCACGGGCATGCAGCGTCGCCAGCACCTTGAACCGTATGGTCGAATCATTGGGGTCATTGTTGTCCGCCCACGTGATGGCGACGATGCGGAAGTTCTTCAGAGGCTTTTGGGCTGTGACCAGCACCCTGGCCGCATGATCCTCGCCGGAGGCCATGACCATCTCATAGCCGGCGGCCAGCTTTTCCGGTGAGTCCGTGAGTTCCTTCACGGTTATGGGTGCATCTATGGGGCTTTCGGTCCGGGCATGGGCCAGGCCCATGGTGCCCACCGCGATCATGAGCGCCACAAAGACAGGGATCAGGCTCTTTCTCAGCATGGTTGCCTCCTATTCTCCATGTCGGTATTTGTTGCTCCGCATGACATCCACGGGCGGAGCGAGGAGTTGCTTGCGTACGTCGGCATGCATGGCGCCGGGCAGGCCTGCCTGTCGTCCGGGCGCATTCGTTTACTTCGTGTGCTGCTGCCGCGCGGCGCTGCCCCACAGCCAGCCGAAACCGGCCTTCTTCAGCCAGGCTTCACGCTCGGGCCGCAGTCCTTCCCAGGCGCGCTTCCCCTGGGTGTCCCGGACTTCCGTATCAGCGCCCCGTTCCAGCAGGGCCTTGATGATGCCGGGCTCCTGGTTACGGCGCACAGCCAGCATGAGGGCGGTCATGCCCATCATCTGGGGATTGGTCAGGGCATTGACGTTCAGGCCCGCATCCACAAGGAGGTGGACAGCCTGGGGGTCCCGGCCCTCTTCCGCCACGATGTGCAGGACATTGTATCCCCCGGCTTCTTCGGGCAGGCCCCGCTTCGGGTCCGCTCCGGCCTGTATCAGGGCGCGCAGTACCGCCCCATCCGGGTGGAACACGGCCGCCCACAGCAGGGGAGTGAAGCCGTTGGGCAGGACCGTGTCCGCGCCGCCCTTGCTGATGGCCTTGCGCCATTCCTCAAGAGGGGCCTTGAGGACGGCCAGTCTGGCCAGATCCAGGGCCGGGGCCAGACCGGCCACCGCCTTTCCGGTGCCCGGACGCGCACCCATCTGGACCATGTTCTGGACCGTGCCCAGTTCCTGCGCGGAAGCCCCCAGCAGGGCATAATCAAGTGCCGTGAAGCCGGAGCTGTCCTGCGGGTTCCAGGCAGCGCCCTCTCTCTGGGGGACAGGATCATCGCTTTCCTGCATGCCTTCGTACACCCAGCCCTGCTTGCCGGCCCAGGCTCCCACATAATCCCCGGGGGCCTTGGGGGTCGCCGCCATGGCGGGTGCGCTCAGGAGACACGCTGCCAGCAACAGGAGAGAACAGGAGAAGAACAGACGGACTGACATAGGCGATCCTCGCATGTTTGCCTGACGGCGTTTACGGGGAGACGTTGCCGGTCCCGGCGGCCTGCGGCACGGGCAGATCCATGCCGTACAGGCGCAGGGTCCTGGGCGTGGAACCATCCAGTTCGGGGAAGAGGAAAGTCAGCTTTTGCGCGGCCCGCTCCGGTACGGTCACGAGGCGCTCCCCGACGCTGCCCGGTTCGTGGACGAAATCTTCCTGATCCAGCAGAAGGACCTGCCGCTTGTCTGTGAGCCCGGCCAGACGAACCGGGAATTCCTGCGGGTTCCTGACGGCCAGCGTGATGCGCCAGGAACGGTCTTCCAGTTGTTCGGCCTTGAGCACGCGCGTTTCGGTCAGGGACGCCAGATCCTTGCCGCTGCTGATGACTTGTGTGCCGTCCGAGCCGTCAAGCTGGGCCTGTATGTCGCGTGCGCCTTCCTGCATGCCCCTGGTCATGCCACCAATGGCTTCCCCCATGACGGAGATGAGGCCGCCGAAGGCTTCTTGGATGCCCTGTTCCATGCCCTGCCCAGAGGAAGGGGAGGAGGACGTTTCCGTATCGGACGCGGTCCCGGCCGACGGAGCGGCAAGGCCCAGGCCCGCCAGACAGCATAGGCACAGAAGCAGGCTCGTGAGGCGCGTATAGTCCTTTTCCGCCGGCTTTTCCGTCGCTGGCGGCGCCACCGCTTCAGGCTGTGTCGTCGGCGTGGTCCGCACTGCCGTTGCCATTTGCTGTTCAGGAGCGACCTCCGTCACCGATGCGGCCTGCATTGCCGGTCCCGCCTGGGGCACCAGCGCTGCCTGCTGCTCCGGCGTCATTCCCGTTTGTGCCCCGTATTCACGGGTGCCGAAGCGGTTGGGCGCTTGCTTGCCGGGCAGGCAGAAAAAGATGATCAGAGGGATGATGCCTACGACGGTCAGGCCCAGCAGCATCCACCAGCCGCGGAAGTCGATGTCGTGCAGACGCCGCACACCTACGGCAAGCATGGGCAGGAAGAGCGCGAGCTGGACGATGCTTGCGGCCCCATCCGCGGCTTCCGTGCCCATAAGGTGCTGGACCGCAGCGTAGACCACCATGCCGAGGAGCGTATTGAACAGGGAGAACCACCAGTATTCCGCCCGCGTGGCGCGTCCGCGGAACGTGGCGTACTTCCTGAGGCAGCGGACAACGGACTCCTGGAAACCCAGCATGGGCAGGTTAGGGGACATGCTTTGTGCGCTGTTCATGGAGATCCTCCTTTGGAGAACCCGTCGGGATCGTTGCGTTACCGGTGCGGCCAGATCCGGTGCCCGCTGTTTCCGGTGCACGCCTACTGGCGGATGATGCGCTCAGCCTTGGGCTGGGGCAGGGGCGAGTGCTTCTTCAGGTAGTCTTCCACCACCGTGATATCGATGGGGTCGGGTGAAGGGATCACCTTGCTGTCCTTGAGCATCTCATACGCATCCCCGCCGCGCGCCAGGTACTCGATGGTGACGATCACGTAGCGGGCCTTGCGATCGAGGGGCGTGGCCGTGTCCTTTTCGTTCAGGATCTCTGCCCTGACGATGCGGGAACCCGCCGGACGCGCGGCGTCGACCACATAGCGCAGGCCCGCGGTGTGCAGCAGGCGCGGGCCCTGGCCGCCTTCTTCGGAAACGCCGTGTTCAAGAGCTGCCAGCAGTCGTTCTCCCGTGATCTCACGCATCACCAGCGTATTGCCGAAGGGGATGACGCTGAGCAGGTCGCCCCGGGAAATATCGCCCGCGGGCAGGGCGGCACGCACGCTGCCGCCATTGCACAGGGCCACCTGGCCGCCAAAGGGGCGGGCGTATTCCAGCATGGCGTCAGCGATGAGGCTGCCCCCCAGACAGTCGTCCTCCCGGCAGGCGTCTATGCCGTCAGGCAGGGAAAGATGGTGGCTGCCCACCTTGTGGTTGCGGAATTCGTCCAGGCTGGCGGCATACTTCTGCACCAGAGCGCTTGTTTCCGCATCGCGCGGTTCCGAGGCAGCAAGTTCCCGTGCGCCACCGTTCCAGCGGAAAGGAACGCCCTGTGCGTCAAAAATGACATTGAGTTCGCCCAGATACTGCGCGGCACGCTTGGCAGTGACCACCAGTACAGGCTGCCCCGAGGGGGAACGCTCGATAATGGGGTAAGGGCCTTCTTGGGAATCAGGGCCCAGATAGCTGTGGCTGTGGCCGCCCACGATGATGTCCACGCCGTCCACGCTGCGGGCCAGCTTTCTGTCTTCGGGCAGGCCGATATGGGTGAGGGCGATGATGTGCTTCACGCCTTGCGCTTCCAGATCCCTGACCGTCCTTTGCAGGCAGGCGGCCGTATCCTCGAAAAATGTGCGGGGGCAGGCGGCGGCCAGGCTCACCACCTCGTTGTTGGCTATGCCCACCACGGCCACCTTTTGCCCGCGTACCGTGAGCAGGGTGTAGGGAGCATAGTTGCCCTCGAGCATGGGGCAGCCCTTTGCAGGCTTCAGATTGGCTGCCAGCACGGGAAAGGGGAGGGCCGCCAGAAAGCGCGTCAGCTCCAGACAGCCTTCGTCGAATTCGTGGTTGCCCAGGGTCATGGCGTCGTAGGGCATGTGCTGGTCCAGCTCGGCCAGCATGGGCCACTTGTTCACGCTGTAGAAAAGGGTCCCCTGGAACTGGTCGCCGGCATCCAGGGCGATGACATTGTCGCTCCGGGACTTGGCCGTGCGGATGGCGGTGGCGATGCGGGCCAGCCCGCCGCGGCAATCCGCGTCATCGAAGCAGGCATTGCCGTACTTGTTGATGCCCGCGATGTGAGAATGGATGTCGTTGGTATGCAGGATGGTCAGGGAAAGAGCGCCTTCCGCCGGGGAGGCATGCCGTGCGGGTGAACAGCCCCCCTGCGCCAGAGACAGGGCAAGGAACAGGAGCGCTGAGCAGACTGTGGCCACATGATGGGACAGATACGGCATGGTGTCCTCCCCGGGGAAGGCTGGAGACCTTGTTGGTTACTGGACCGGCAGGGAGCCGCAGGCCTGTCGTTTGCGGCCCCCTGCATGTAGTTTAGCGCTGTTCGACCTTCACGGTCTGGGCAAAGCCGCCCAGTTCGGCCTCAGGGAAGGCGCCCTTGGAGACGACCACCCGCTTCAGGTTGGGCAGGGACTTGAGGGGAGCCAGGCTGGTGACGCCCTTGGCCTTCTTCATCTCAAAGGTGGTGAGCTCGGTGCAGCCGGCCAGGGCCTCAAAGTTGGCGATCTGGCTGTCATTGATCGTAATGCTCTTCAGGCCGGGCATCTTGGCCACGCCGGCCAGGCTGAAGGGTTCGCCTTCCTTGTTGACCCGGATCAGGGTCAGCTTGGTCAGGGAGGTGCAGCCGGCCATCTCGCCCGAGTTCACGACCTTGGTACCGCTGATATTCATTTCCTTCAGCTTGCTCCAGCCCTTGGCGGCGGCCATGTCGAAGGGATCGCCCTTCTTTTCATTGTAGGACGAAGCGATGGTGAACTTTTGCAGTTCCGTCAGGTTGGCCAGCGCGGCGGAATTGGTGGCGCCGTTCACCGCCCAGAGCCGGAGGTCCTTCAGGGTCTTGGCCTTGGCCACACCGCTCAGGTCGCAGTCGGGAGCACGCATGTTCCAGATCTGGAGCTTTTCCACCTTGGACGCACCCAAGGGAGAGTAGTCGGTCACGTATTCGGCGAACATGTCGAACTCACGCAGGGCAGGCAGTTCGGCCACAAAGGAGATGTTGTCCAGCTTGGTGAGACCGCCATCGAGCTCGGTGACCTGCTTCAGCGCGGCTAGGGTGGAGAAGTCGGCATCCTTGACGGCGTAGTAGCTGAGCTGCTTCAGCTTCGCGCACTTGCCCAGGGGGCTGAAGTCCTTCACCGTGGCGCCATAGAGGCTCAGTTCGCGCAGGTTGGGCATACTGGCCAGGGGCGACAGGTCCTGGATGGTGCAGTATCTCAGTTCGAGCTTGGAGCTGCCCAGGGACTTGAGCGGCGAAAGGTCGGCCGGGGAGGCGCCGTTGAGGGCGACGCGAGGATCGCCCTTCAGGGCGGGGAAGCCTTCAAAGGAGGTCAGGGCACTGCCGGCGTTGATTTCGATCTCCCTGAGGGCGGTCAGGCCCGTCATCCACTTGAGGTCGGGACCCATCTTCTCGCTCTTCAGGCTGATCCTGGTCAGCTGCGTGAGGTTGGCCAGGGGCGACATATCCGTCACCTTGTTGGCTTCCAGCTCAAAATAGGTCAGGTTCTTGAGCCCCGCCACAGGAGCGATGCTCGTAAGGCCCCCCTTGACGCTGAGGCGGGTGGCATTGGGGAAGGCCAGGCAGAACTTGGCCAGATCCGCATCCTTGACGCCTTCGAGCTTGAACTCCGGCATCTTGATGCTGCCGGCTATCTCCTTGGCCTGGCTGAGGCCTTCATCGGTGAGGGCTTCTTTCACGATGACGGAAGAGCCGGAACGGTTGACGGAAGGCGCCGCGTAGGCCGCCGAGACACTCAGGCCCAGGGCCAGCATGGTGCAAAGGATGTTCTTCATGGACATAAGGCTTCCTCCTGCTTTTTTTGTGGAATGCGTTGTCCAAATGTCTTTGGGTGGTGTGAAGGGCCGTCACCAGGGGCGGCATCCATCACTTCTTCGGGCATCTGCCGCGCAGGGAGCGGGCATAGGCGTCGGCCTTGGCCTTGTCCTTGAAACCGGAATAGGTGATCAGGTCGACGGAAGGATTGTTCCCGAAGCTCCTCAGGTAGTTGGAGACCTGGTTGCCGTTGCCGACCTCAGGCCTGCCGCTGGCGGTGCAATACACATAGTACCTGTCCCACTTGAGCTCTATTGCCCATGCCGTCGCACAGAAGGCGTGCAGGACAAAGAGTGCCAAGATAAGCTTCTTCATGATTCACTCCTTTCAGTTGGAGGGGACCGGCATATCCGGGGCCGCACGGACGGCATCGCGCCTTCTAGGCCGAGGCGGCGGGGGCGGCCTTCTTCATACGGCCCTTGATGACCAGCAGGATCACCAGGACGAGCGCCGCGCCCAACAGGCAGGCACCCAGCACGGGACGGAAACGGATCCAGGCGATGGCGACGATGATCATCGACCAGGCGGTGCCCAGCAGGCCCGCCACCAGGCCCGTACCGGCGCCCACGATGCTGCCCAGCAGGGGGATGACGTCGGCGAGGACCTTGAGGGGGGCGAAGACCATGCCGAAACCGGTGACGCACAGTACAAGGCCCAGGCCGCGCAGGATCCAGGCCATGGTGGCATTGCCGCTCTTGGCGGCGTCGAACATGCTGTTCATGTCCTGTATGCCCATGCTGAGGCGGGAGAAGGTGTTGCCGTTGGATGCACGGAAGGGAACGAAGGTATCGCCGTTCACCTTGGCGAGGATGGAGACCTCGGCAGCCGGGGTCTCGAAGAAGGTCACGCGCACGTCGCCGATGGACGGGGCACCGGGCTCACGGCCCACATAGATGGTGTTGGTCTGGGTGTGGATCATGCTGGCACCCTGCTGGCCCACCACCTGGGATGCATCCAGGCTGGCATTGGGAGCAAAGAAAGCCTTCTGCAGTTCGGCGCGCTGGGTATCGGTGAGGGAAATGTCCAGAGGCTTCTCACCGCCGATGGAGCGGGCCAGGAAGGCAGGGAAGCGGTAGGCGCCGAAGGTCACGTTGGGGGCGAGCCAGTCCGCGGCTTCAGTCTGGATGCGGGTCTTGTTCTCGTGGCCCACCATCTGCTTGAAGGACTGGGAATCCACAGGGTGGTTCACCCATTCCCTCGAGTAGGTGTAGGTGGTGACGGTCTCTTCCCCGCCGCCCAGCTTCTGGCGCTTTTCCGATCTGCGGTGCTCCACCCACTGGTAGTATTCCACCTTGCGGCGCAGCTTGATGGCGTTCACCTTGACGCCGAACACCGGGTCGGTCAGCTCGTCCTTCGTGACGGCACGACCCGTGGCATACACCATCTTGCCCTCGAAGGCGCTGTCGACCTTGGTGATGGCGGGCATGGGCTCCGTCGCCAGCTGGGCCTCGACGATGGCATCGCCCGTGCGCACGGTGCGGCCTTCGTTCCACCACAGCAGGGCCGTGGCTGCGATGATCAGGAGGAAACCTGTTCCGATCCCCTTGAAGGAATCTCCGAGGCGGGAAAACCAACTGGTGCTTGTGACTTCCGTGTAAGAATCGTTTTCGTCGCTCATGGCTTTTTCCTTGCTAAGCGGTTGCGCAGTTCCGGGGGATCACCAATTTCCCCGCTTCTTATACGGAAGATAGGCGAAGGATTCGTTCAGGGCATCATCCCTGTAATGAACAGGGAGCATTTTTTTTGATCTACCAAGCCGTCTGGTAAGAAAAAATATCTCATCCCAACAATGAAAACCGCTTCATTCGCCTGGTAAAAAAGATTTCATCCTGATGATGAAAAAAGGACGTATCTCTTTGATAAAACAGATGTTATTTTGAGAAAACTACGCAAGCCGGATGCATGGACAGATTGAGCTTGTTTGCAAAAAAGGATATGAAATAAACAAGATAAACTTTTCTGGCCTTTTTCGGGGAACTGGTTATGCGCGTATGGCAGGACAATATGGAGCACGGCACGACGCCGGATGCAAAGCCGGCGGCATTTGCAAGAGTGCTTTGCAGGACATTCCTGCGAGGCATGCTCGCTGTGTACGTCCTTCTGCTTTGTGCTTGCACCGATTCCCCGCTTGATCCTGACAAGCCCGTCACCCTGACCATGTGGCATGTGTATGGCGCACAGGCCCGTTCCCCCATGAATATGCTGATCGACCGTTTCAACCAGACGGTGGGGAAGGAGCAGGGCATCATCATCAATGTCACTTCCGTCAGCAGTACCTGGACCATCCACGACGAGCTCGTGGCGTCAGCCCGCAAAGATCCGGGAAGCGAAGAGCTGCCTGACCTTTTCACATGCTATCCAAAAACAGTGGCCATGATCGACAGCGCAAGGCTTCTGGACTGGAAAAAGCATTTCAGTGAAGAAGAGCTGAAGAACTATGTTCCGGCCTTTCTTGAAGAAGGCATGATAGGCGATGCGCTTTACGGGTTCCCTTTTGCCAAATCCACCAATCTTCTCTATGTCAATGACACCCTTTTTGAGCCCTTTAGCCGGGAAACGGGCATAACGCATGCCGATCTCGCTACAATGGACGGCATATTCCGTGCGGCCGACCGTTACCATGAATGGTCCGGCGGCAAGTCTTTCTTCATGTATGACGACTGGATACACTATGCCATGCTCAACTCGGAGGCGCTGGGTGAACCCTTTTTCGAGAAAGGATGCATCCGCTGGGACAATCCTGTCCTGCTGAAGATATGGCGCCCCTTGGCCAAAGCCGCAGCCAACGGACAGCTGTGGCTCAATCCCGGCTATAACAGTACCGTCATGATGATGGGGGAGGTCGTGTGCGGTGTGGGCTCTTCCGCCGCCATCCTTTACTTCAATGACACCCTCACATTAAGGGACAATACGACCCTCCCGCTCAGGTTGACTATTCTTCCCGATCCACGTTTCGGGGGCGCAAAACGGCTGGACATCCAGCGGGGCTCCGCGCTGTACGCAAGTGCCTCCACCCCGAAAAAGGAATACGCTGCCGCAGTTTTCTGCAAATGGATCACCAGTCCGGAAGTCAATCTTTCCCTCACCATACAGGGAGGATACATGCCTGTTCACAAGGAGGCCTTCCAGAAATTGATGCAGGCAAAACAGGCCGATTTTCTTAATGATCGCTATTGGCAAGCTTATAAGGTGCTGCGGTCACTTTATGAAACGTCCACGTTTGTTCCCGCTCCTGATTTTGAACATTATGGCGAACTGGAAAAGCGGTTTGGAATGGCCCTGCGTGATGTCCTTTCCACATATCGTGGAACATGGTTCAGTGTTGACAGCAACTCTGACAGAGTTGTTCAATCAACACTGATGCAGATGAAGAAACATTTAGACGTACCTTTTCATTAATAAATAGCTGTCATGCGATTTGTATCACCTACTTTCTTTTCTTTTAGAGCAGGAAAGCTTCCCCTTCGGGTGCGTCTTGGTGTATATTTTTTATCTTTTGTTCTTCTTTTGCTCATTATTTTGCTGACACTGCTTTTCATATTTGATTTCTTGCCGGCTTCCCAAAAGAAGATAGGCGAGGATATGGATGATTATCTTACTGTATACGAAAGAAATATTTCCCTGCATATGGGAAATATCGTCGCTGCCAGCCAGCGGCTTGCTCCTGAGCTGACGCGTGTTGTTGAAAAGACCCTGGCCCAGAACAACGCTGTGTTCAGCGACGTAACGGATAATGCGCAGCTCATAGGCAAGCTGGAGTATGAAAGCATCCCCCTGCTGATCCAGAGCCTGAGGGAATCCCGTTCCACCGGGGCGTTCATCATCCTGGAAGCGACGCTCAACAGCTCACTTCCCAAGGCAGCCACGTCGCGCTGCGGTGTCTATCTGAAAATCAACACGCCTGTTAATTTCAATACGGTAAAGGCGCCTGTGGCCTGGTTGCGCGGGATGCCGCAGATTGGCAGCCGCTATCGCTTTGCCATCCACAATAACTGGGACATGGAATTTGACATCTCCCAGATCTCCAAGTGGGATGAATTGCTCCGAGAGGCAAAGCGGTCCCCGAGAAACAGCTATTTTTTTGCCAAGGCGCATTATCTGCGCGGGACATGGGAAAAAGTGCTTTTGATCTGCATCCCCATGTACGGGAAGAACGGCGAGATATACGGGGTTTGTGGCCTTGAGATCAGCAGTCTGCTTTTCAAGCTGGCCCACGCGCATCTTTCGCCTCCCCTGGCCGGTCTGACAGGGGTCCTAGCCTTGCGGCAGCAAGATACCGAGGGGAGAGTGAGCCTGGACACCGGAGCTGGTTTTCAGGACGGGCCTGCCTTGGCCATCCCGGAGGAGTCTTCCGTCTACAAGGTCACTGCAGAGAAAGATTACAACCGCTACAGCGATGGCGAGATCGTCTTTGTGGGCAGGGAAAAGCCGTTGCGGCTGGCGCCGCTTCCGCTTTTTGGCGAAGATGCCACCTGGGTTGCAGCGGTATTGCTGCCCCAGCAGCGGGAGCGAAGCATGCTGATGCATCGTTATATCCTTGTGGCGTCTTTCCTGATGATCTTTTTGGCCATTGCCCTGTTGCTGGCCATATTCTTTTCCCGCTGTTACGCGGCCCCTGTCTTGCAGGGCATACGCAATGCCAGGGAGGAGGGGGGATCAGGCGGCACGACCCAGATCCGGGAGCTGGATGAACTCATTGCCTTCATGAAGGCCAGAGAGCAGGAACTCATCTGCAAGATGGGAGAAAACGCCCATGAAATGCGCGACTCTGACCAGGTGGAGTTGAGTGCATATCGCATGTTCGTCAATCAGATAGAGACCCTGACGAAAACAGAACGCATCGTCTTCGATCTTTATATCACCGGCCTCAACTCACATGAGATCGCCAACAAGCTCAATCTGTCCATCAATACCATCCGCACGCATAACCGGAATATCTACGCCAAGCTCAACGTCACTTCCTACAAGGAAATGATGGTCTACATCCAGATGATGACGGGCAGGCAGCAAGGCTGAGTACCCCGATCCCCAAAGAGCAGAGCCCCCGGACAGGGGGCTCTGCTCTTTTCATCTTCATGATGACACGTTTTTTCGACTTTTTGCGCGTTTTTCATCGCAAGGATGATGCATGGTCATCCCGTGTCAGGCTATGACGCTCCCAACAGGCAGCCTATCCAACGCCTGAGGAGGGAACCATGAAAGGCATACGCACACGCCTGTTGCTCGTGGCGTTTCTTGCCCTGTGTCTGACCATCGCGGCCCCGGCCCGTGCCCATGAGGATACCTCGGAGATGAGCCGCGCCGATCTCCTGCTCCTGCAGGACACTGTGGCCCGGCTCTGGACACTGCATGTCGGCATCGGCGAAAAGCAGCCCGGAGACACGGCACCGCATGAGACCTTCGGCCTTGTGAAAGACGAACAGCTCTCTCCCGCTTTTGTGGCACGCCTCGTCCTCCAGCTGGTGGACCCGGATGCCGGCACGCAACGTCTCCTCCCGGAGATGGTCGCCACCCCCGAAGACCGGAAGAGCATACGCGTCTTTGACAAGGTGCCGCAGCGCTACACTGTCTACCTTCCCTTCACGGTCCTGGAGGCCACGGCGCGGGAGTACCTGGGCTGGCCCTTCGACAAGGCGGCCCTGCCCAAGGCCGACTACATCCTGCTGGGCGAAAAGGGCCTGTTCCTCGACTATGACGCCATGTTCCAGTCCTGGCCCCTGCGCCATCAGCAGCGGGCCTTCGCCCTGTCCATCAATCTGTACCAGCATGGCGGAGATAACTGGATCATGGAAGGCACGGTACGTGTCCCCGAGCAGGCGGAAGGCGATATCTGCCGCATCAGCAGACGGGAAAACTTCGGCATGCACCTCAAGAGGACGGACGGTTGCTGGCGCATCCTTTTCCTCGGCTTTTGCGACGGCTGGCACCCCCTTCTCTTCGGCAATGACGGCATGCCGGACGACCGCGGGCGCCTCCATGTCCTCGGCTTTGACATGCAGTAAGTTTCCCCAGCGAGGTGGATCATGAACAAGATCTTGCTTTTGGTGGTATCGGCCTGCCTGCTGCTCTGTCCCCTCTCCGCTTCCGCGCAAGGGAACGCCCCGTCCCGGGCGGAAGTGCTCGTCATGAAGGACAATCTGCTCATTCTCTGGAGCATGGGCCTGACGAAAAGTGCCCCCAAATCCCAGGAGGCCTTGTGCCGGGATGCGCTCTTCTTCCTTATTCTGTCCGAAGGCTCGGCCTGTGGTGTGGATCGCCGTATGGACCCTGATCTCTTCCAGGGTATCCCCGAAAGGTACATGGGCTTCGTGCCGAAGCAGAAGGTGGAGGAGTCCGCCCGGACCACTTTCGGTCAGAAAGTGCGTCAGCACATTGCCTTTGAGGGAACCTACTTTGACGGTAGCGGCTATTTTCTTGATTTTACCGCGCTGAGCGACAAGACGGGCAATATCTGCAATCTGTCCTCGGATGACCTGCTGCCCGGCTATGCCGATCTGGAAGTAATGGAGCCAACAGGTGGTAACAATTGGGAAATGTTTGGCAGGCTCCAGCGTTTCAAGGAAGTGGACGGCGGGGAGATCATATGGAGAGAGGCCACCTTCCATGTCATCGTACATCATCAGGATGGAAAGCTGCGGCTCAAGAGCTTTGACTTCACGGAACAACCCATGGGCTAACAGGGCGGGCAAGGCTCCACTCGCAAAAAATACTGGCTCTTGACTGGCTATAAGAGCCCAAAACGGGATGAAAAAACTGTTCGCAGGTTTTCTCCATACCTGACACTGGGAAGATCAAAAACAGCAGCCGGAGACAGGTGATCGGCTGGATTGCAACGGGGAGGCCGTATGCATTCATTGGCAAAATGCATTGCGTTGGTTTTGATACTCCTGGGATGGGCGGCCGTGGCTCAGGCCGTCCCTGTGGATCTGCTGAAGACGCCCGTCCCGGCCGACGTGGCCTGCGGTGGGGCCGTGGATGAGGCCGCCACCCTGAAGGCCGTGCAGCACTGGGTCCTGCTGTGCAACAACGAGCTGTCCGCCATCGACAAGAACGATGAACGGCGGATCATGGGCTATCTGCTGGACATGAAGGTGGATTACCTGAGCCACCTCCGGAGACACTCGGTCAAGGAAAAGATCTCGGAGCTCGTGGAGCCCGTGCTCCAACGCTGGGTGCAGCAGGCCCTGATGAAGAAGGGCTCGCTGACGCCCGCGGATCAGAAGCTCCTGGCTTACCTCGGCTCGCTGGCTCTCGTTCCCACCATGGAGGAAGGGCTGGCCTACCTGCGTCTGGACTATGTCGCTTTCTACAAGCATGTCCACTTCAGCCCGGCGGCCAGGGCCTTTGTGGATGTGCTGGTCTCCCAGCCCATGAGCGACGAGGATCTGGGCGGTGAGGAATACTACAAGTACTGGCCGCATCTGCATATGGCCGAATGGGCCGCGCAGCTGGAAAAGTTCCTGCGCGCCCATGCGGGCAATCCCTATGCGCCCGATGCCCTCAAGCGCTATCACAGCATCGTGGACCTGATGTTCTTCAAGAGCGTTCCGTCGCGTGGCCCCAACGGGGTCATTGACCGGTGGAACTGGCAGAAGAACGAGATACTGGGTCCCCTTGCCCAGACCTATCAGGGTACTCTGACCGGGCGTCTGATCGGGGACTTCATCGCCGCTGTGGATGCCAATGGTCAGAAGGCTCCCCAGGGCCTGAAGCAGCGCTTCGCCGCCCTGATCGATGCCGAACTGGCGCCGAAGAAGGGCGCGGATGCGGCCACGGCCCCTGCCGCGCAGGTCAGCTTTTATGAAGGCCAGGGCGTCATCAACAACAAGATCCCCGTGGCCCTCTGGTTCGACAGCCGGGAGGGCATCGTCTCCGGGGAGATCGTCTATACGGCCACCAAGGCCAGAAAGCCCATCCGCATCCTGGGCCGGGAAGAGGCCGACGGCGCCTTCCGTCTTTATGAGATGCTGCCCAACGGGGACATCTCCGGCACCATCACCGGCACGCTCACCGACGGCGTCCTGTCGGGCACATGGACCGGCCGCCCGCGAATGATCGAGAAGAGTGAAGGCAAGTACAGCTTCAAGAGCGGCAAGCAATTCCCCATCAAGATCAGCGCCGTCAAGAGGACACATGCCCCCTATGATTGGATATTCGATGCGGCGAATGCTTCCGGGACATACGCCTACAGCGTCGGGGACAAGTGCGATGACGGCACGGTCAACCTGCGGATCAATAATGACGGGACCGTCAGGTATCGCATCATAGGGCTGACCGGAGCGCCCTTTTACAGGACAGCCTGTTTTCCTGAGGATGCCTTGTCTGGTGAGACTGGCGTGGCACGGTTGCATGGCAACCGCATACTTATCGAAGAAGACGCAAACTGTGCCATAGAAATAGCACTGTACAGCGACTTCCTTGTTTCCAGCTATGTGGATGGCAAGGTCTGCCGACACCGTGTGGGAGACGGGGCAACAGCAGAGGGATTGTTCCTTAAAAGGCGCTGATACCGGCAGGGGACCGATGCAGACTTCGCGTGCCATGGACTTGTCCAGAGGCAGGTCTTCAGGAGAGCGAGGCAAGAAGAGGGAATCATCAGGGCACGATGTTCTTAGCGCATCACCTTGGCCTGCTCCGTGCGTCTTCGCCAGATTCTTTGCAGGGGAGGGGCCAAGGTGCGGTCTTTCAGCACTGAACGTCACAAAATGCTATGACAGAATCCTTGAAACAGAAGAAGGGAGTCAGAAGCCTGCTTCATATTCATGATGACTGCCCTTTCCTTAGATTTTTGTCCTGTTTTCATCACAAGGATGATGCATAGTTGTCCCCTTTCAGGGTAAACATGCTACCAACTGGTAGTATATTTAACGTCTGAGGAGAGAACCATGAAAGGCCTATGCACACGTCTGTTGTTGTCCGTAACGTGTTTTTCGCTGTGTCTGACTTTTGCATCTCCGGTCCGTGCAGGCGAGGATGCCGCGCAGGTGTTCCCTCAAGTACAGGCAGATACTGAGCTGCCATATGAGCCGGAAGATGCGTCCATGTCGATGAATCGTGCGGACAGGTTGCTTTTGCTGAGCAATGTTGTCTCGTTATGGAAACTGCGTGTCAGTATCGGCCAGGTTCAGCCTGACGACATGATACGAGCTGAGACCTTCGGTCTTGTGAAAAACGGACAGCTCTCTCCCTCTTTTGTCGCACGTGCTGCGCTTCAGATCATGTTGAGGGATGCTGATGCTCCCAGGCTTAGCGGGCCGGAGTGGCAGGCTCCGCCTCGCCCTGCCGATGTGCCGCAACGGTACGATATATATATTTCTTTTGAGCAACTGGAGCGCACAGCACAGGAGTGGCTGGGCTGGCCCTTTGATAAGTCGGCCCTGCCTCAGGTTGACTACCTTCTGCAGAAGGAAAACTGTCTGTACGCCGATGTACAGATGTTGCTGAAATCCTGGCCAAGTCCCATGTTCCATCCCCGCGAGTATGACATCTTCGCCGTACCTTTCAAGATCTACCTCGAACAGGATACCTGGATCATGAAAGGCGAAGTATGGGGCTTCCAGCAGGCGCAAAACGATATCCTGGACGTGATCACGTGCGAGACGTTCCGCCTGGTAGTCCAAAAGACGGGTAAGCACTGGCGTATCCTTTCCCTCGACTTTAGCGTGTAGAGTCTTTCCTCAGTGAGGTGGATCATGAAAAAGATCATGCTGTTGATGATACTGATGTGTCAGATGTTCTGTCCCCTCTCTGCACCCGCACAAGACAGCGGTCCGTCCCGGGTGGAGGAACTTCTCCTGCAGGATAGCATGCTTGTTCTGTGGAGCATGGGCCTGAAGGAGAGTGAGCCTAAGAATCAGGACACGCTGTGCCGGGATGCTCTTTTCTTTGTCATTTTGTCTGAAGACTCATTTGTCTGTGGCGTAGAGCGTAGTAGATATCCTGAGCTCTTCCGGGGCATACCTGAAAATTATCAGGGATTCATATCGAAACGAAAGGTGGAAGAGGCTGCCCGAACCATTTTCGGTCAGGAAGTGAGTCAGCACGTTGCTCCCGAGGGCACGTTTTTTAACGGTAACGGCTATTTTCTCGATTTTTCCGTTCTGAGCGATAAAACCGGGTATTTGTGTCACCTGATGCCGGACGACCGGCGGCCTGGTCATGTCTATCAGCCGATAGCGGAGCCTATAAGCGATACCAGCTGGACAGTGTATGCCAAGCTTCTTCGTATACTGAAGGATGTAGATGGAGGACTGGTTATATTAAAAAGTGCATTGTTCGAGGGAGAAGCTTATTATCATGACGGAAAATTGTATATGAAAAGATTTAATATCACGGAATTAGCTACGAATTGAAAAGAGTGAACGGGCATTTCTCCTATAAATAGTACTATGACCATCTGAGAGGGCCTGACGTGGCATGGAAGAGTCAGTTCGCAGGTCCTCCACCATATCTGAAAGAGGGAAGTTCGAAATATCAGCCGGGCAGCATTGTTATCGCTTGGCTCAAACTAGGAAGGAAGTATGCATTCATTCTGGAAAAAGCATCGTTTTGGTTTTGATGATTCTGGGATGGGGGGGAGGCTCAGGCTGTCCCTGTGGATCTTCTGAAAACGACTGTATCGGTCATGTGTCCTGTCTACTAGAAATCATTTCATAATTCCAGAAAAAGTCATAAAAATCGTGTAATCGAATTTCATGAGC
>OGJY01001034.1_pt1 | contig 35393 bp, 30 predicted proteins | sample 1572231 | NCBI WGS metagenome assembly OGJY01 (sample SAMEA2582121, study PRJEB24529) | metagenome | biome: Human gut stool | place: China | collected 2011
CTTTCAACAGTTGTTTGCTCGTACTGTATTGTGTTACAATACGTAACGTATAGCTACCATCAGCCAGGGCGGGTACGCGAGCGATTATCTTACCGGGATCGTTTTGAGTCAGACGGCGGGTTACTTTTACCGCTTCGCCGCTTTCGGGCACAAAGAAAATACCGACTACGGACTCGTTGCCGGCGATCTTAATAAGGTCGCCCGTAATCATGATATCTTCGTTCGGAGTGATCGTTCCGTCGATCAGGCCGGTCAACGTATCTGTTACCACACCGATACGGGCTACGCTTTCCTTAGCTCCAAGCTTAATAGTCTTTATCTTCTTCAAACGTTCGCGCATCTCTTTGGTAAAGATGACATCGAATGTCAGCCGGTGGATCGCCGGATCGAACGGAGCATCTACACTGTCGAACGGGCCTATGATGCGGGGGATAAACTGGCAGATATCGGTCATCACGCTATCGCCGTTCATCAAGGCTTCCATTATAATTTCATTACTTTGTGTGGTCACCGAAAGGATAGTCGGTAGCTTCAGTTCAGAACCGGTGCGTTTGATCTCCTTGGCAATATCTTCTTTGCGCAAGGTCTTGGGACCGCTTTTTACTTCGGCAATACAGTCCTCCGTATTGTCTTTTGTCAAAGGGTTATCACGCAGGGTGAATTCCCAGTAATGATCTTTTTCGTAATCAGCCATTTTGTTTGTTGTTTAATTGTTTATACTAGATTATTTATCCGGTTTATGCCCGGAGATTTCTCAAATTCTTTACGTAATGAGAATTTCCCGAAAGCGTTGCTGAAATATCCGTAAAGGAATATTTGCGAACAACGGCTCAGGATCTTCCTTTTTATATTCAGAGTGCAGAAATGCTGCATGAGACCTAGATACGAGTTGATGGACGCACGCATCGTCCGAAGTGTGTCGGGAGGCGCACGATTATCCCCCAGGTTATTTTCCCAGTAAAACACTTCGGCTGCAAACTTCCGCTTGGCACGGTTCTGGATGTAGATACGGCCCGGTTTGACCACCGCTCCCAGAAATTCTACCCCGTTCGTGTAATGCTGCAAAGATATTTTCTTAGGATGCAAGGTTATCCCCAAGGTATCCCACAGGTATTTACGCATTTCCGGAATCGCCGCTTTCAGCAAATCCTTGTCTTTATGTACCAGGAAAAAATCGTCTACATACCGCCCGTAATGCTTTATCCCCAACTCCCGCTTCACATAATTGTCGAAAGGCGTGAGATAAATATTACTGAATAGTTGCGACGTCAGGTTACCGATAGGCAGCCCGCAGTCCGGCGGCGAATGAAACAGACTTTTGGAAGGAGGAAGCCCCTCCCAGTCTGACACCTCTCCCCTTCTGACGCAATTTTGCGTAGGATCATTAAAAACAATGAGCGGTAAAAGATATTTCACCAGTTCAAACTCTTCCGAGTCTTCCCAGTGAATACCACCCGGCATTTCCAGATATCCGTACCTGTTTAATATTTTCAGGATGGATTCATATAATATCGAACGGTTTATATTCATGAAGTACCCCTGAAGGTCGAGCTTCAGCACATAGCAATCCTTCGTAAAGTTGTGCGAACAACTGCGGATATGCTTGTCCAGGCGTTTAATCCCGAACAACGTGCCTTTGTTTTTCCGACAGGAATAACAATCATCGATAAAAGTCCGTTCGAATATCGGCGAAATGTAATTGAATAACAAATGATGAACGATGCGGTCGCGAAAATCGGCGGCAAACACTTCCCGCTTTACGGGGTATGTCACCATAAAACAGATGCTTCGCCCTACCTGATATCTGCGTTCGGCCACTTCATGATAAAGTGCGACGAGGTTTTCCTCCAGGTTCATTTCAAACCGAAGCTGGTTCACCGAATTTCGTTTCCCGCGTCGGGCATCGAAATAGGCTTTGAATATGTCTTCTATCAAATCCATACATTAGTTCAACTTATAAATAAAAGGCGACCAGTAAATGCTTGGACACAACGCACCGAGAAGCCGTTGGCACGGTTGTTCGTGTTCGTATTCAGCTTACCTGCGCTATTGAAGTTCACGTTGCTGGCGTTGATGCTGGCAGCAGGCACAGACGACGACCAGTAGTTGCCGTTGACGCCCTGATTGTTGGAAGCTCCAGTACTGTTGTTGCGGTTGCCCGCAGCAGGCAAGATAAGTAACCTCTGATAAATTATCGGAACAGATGCACTTAAGCAAATATCCTGATAACCGGGAAAATTAACTAGCAGAAACGCGGATACGCCTTATTCATCCTAACGTCTGTTTACTCTGCCAGTGGGTTACTGAATTTACAAGTCTCTCTACCGGCAACCTTGGCCACCGGCACTCCGGACAAGAATCGCCCTTCTATTTATTTTCTTTCGCTCGATTTATGCCATGCTGCCAGTTGCTTTGAAATCGATTCGATCTGTTCGGCAGCAGTGGCATACTGTTTCAAATTGATTTGTTTCAAATCCATCAACAAGCGTATTTGCAGCTTTATCACCACCACATGCTCCCTTGCTTTCAGCAGATGGGGAGCTTTCAGCGTGGTGGCATTCGCCTGATAGATACATACCAGCAAAGCAATCAGCTCGTTTTTCACATTTTCACCCAGTGTGTAACGGTAATCGCGTTGAAAATTCCGGTTCAACCGGAAAACAGTCAACAGCAGATCATATGTAGCCTTATAAACAGGCAGATTATCGTATATCATTGTTTCAACAAAGCCTGTAAATCAGAAACTAACATCATACACTGCAAGGGGGAAGCCGTTTCGACACGGAAGGCAGCCAACTGTGCCAGCACGCGACGTTCGGCATCTGACAAACGGGTATCTGGTTGCACTGCGAAAGTAGTTGCCACACTCGAAACCGAAGCTGACGCTTCGGTTTCGAGCGGAAGAGCAGCCTTCCAGTCGGCAAATTCATCGGCAGTGAAAGCAGTGCTCAGGAAAAAAGAAATCTGCTTTTCATTGATCCGCGTAAACTCGCGTCCTTTCAACACCTCCTGCAAGCTCCCATCGGGAAAGCCCAACGACACTACTTCGCTGTTCACGTTTTTGAAAAAGCGCTTCTGTAATTTGTACGCTTTAATCTCCTTCGTGAACCGCATGGCCGATTGCTCGTATGCTTTCCAAAACATTCCTTCCATATATAAAAGAACCAATGGTTTGTCTTGCTGCTCTGCATCTATTTTCTCTTTCAGGTTCATAAATACCACTTATTACTTGTTAGACCATAATCGACCCGCCTTACGGCGGGCCTGAAGAAATAATCAAATCAATCAAATTAATCGGATGCGGGAGGCAATTCGCCTCCCTTTATTCTTGGACACAACGCACCGAGAAGCCGCTGGCACGGCTGCCCGCGTTCGTATTCAGCTTACCTGCGCTACTGAAGCTCACGCCGCTGGCGTAGATGCTGGCAGCAGGCACAGACGACGACCAGTAGTTGCCGAGGACGCCCTGACTGTAGGAAGCTCCAGTACTGCCGTTGCGGTAGCCCGCAGCAGGCAAGATAAGGTTCTTTCCGCTTTCTTTTCCTGGAACGGTCAAGCGTAAGTTGCTGCTATCCCATGTTGTTCCGGATACGGCAGGTTCCAAGCCTGCACCGATAGCAATCCATTCAGCCTGGGTAGGAACACGCCAACCTTTTGGACAAGGATCGGTAGCTGTTTTAACGACATCGGTATTATCCTTACCTTCGTTTGCATTCCAAAGCTGCTGATACCAAGCTCCTTTCACCATCTCTGCGGCAGCAGGATTTTTATTGCCATCACCATTGATCTGCAACCAGTTATACTGAAGATCTGCATTACTGTAAATGAACTTATCATCCCATTTAGACATATTGGAAAGATCACCCTGAACAGGACGCCCCAAAGCTCCGATACCCGTGGTATCAGCTACTGTCGTTGAAGCATTATTGGTTGCAGCAAAACCATATAAACGACCCCACTGGAATAATTGACCGCAATCGGCGGTAATATCTGTATTGGCAGTAGTAACAGCCTTATTATTCGTTGTAGTTGCACCCACATTGATAGGAGCCCAATATTTACCGTCTTTCATTAAGACTGGCAATGCATTAGCAACGCCATTATAAACTGGGCGGCTCTTGATAGTAATCGTATCGCAGGCACTTAAATTTCCACCGTTACAAACGATCACGTAAACATCCAAAGGAACCTTTTCATCGTCATTCTGTTTAGGGATATTGATCGTGATCGGAGTTTCCACCTTGGCATTACCGTAAGTGACAATTGCATTGCCTGCCTCGGCAATAGTATTGCTCTTACCACCGATAGAAGACGCATCGGCATCAAAACCATAACCCAGTTTAACCACTGAAGCCGTTGTACCAATTGTTTTGAAAGTCATTGTTCCGCCGGTTGTGGTTACATTTGTTATATCCAGCGTTTTAGTTGCTTCCGTCCAGGTAGCACCCTTCAGGTCTACTTCCACAAAGTCTGAAAGCACTGGTTTCGGATAGACCGGTTTTACCTTGATCGTATCTGATTCAGTCCATTCTTTTACAACGATATCCCATGTGATATCCGTGCTGTCGGGAGCAGCATTGATATTAATGACATAACGATGGTTACGCGCCAAAGCGATAGGATCACCGGTTGTTCCTACACCGTCTACTTTCTTCATTTCAATCACTTTCGATACTTTACCGCCACGGAAAGTACCATTTACCTGTACGGCTGTGGCAGTAGCGGCATCAGCATTGTCGTTTTCGTAAGCATACAAACTGTCCAGCTTCTGGATAACATTTGGATCAGTACCTTCTTCCTTAACTGTTCCGCTTGTTGCAAAAGGAACATCGGACACAGCCTGTACCGGAAGATCTGTTATGCCCGGTATCAGGTAAGAAGCCGTTTTGGGACGGATCAATTGAGCCGAAGTAAGCACAAAACCATTTTCAGGATTTGTTTTATTGTAAGCATTGTTATGAATGTCGATACGCGATACCAAACGATCCATATCGAAATCCATAGAGGCAGAACCACCGCCATTACCACCGATAGCACGTTTCCACGCTTCGATCGTACGGGCGGAATACATTAAAAGAGGAGTTTTAGGATTTTCGGAAATTGTTTCAGACACAACCTTCCCCAAATCTTCCCAATTGGTTACGGCCTTTAGTTTATCGGCCAGACCGTTCTCCAGATAGTTGGCGATTACAATTACTTGAGGATTCTTCCAACCATCGCTCCGGTGGCGTATCTTGGCGGTATATTCGCCGGGAGTTCCGGCTGTTACTTCCTCCAGTTCTTCCTGCAAACCATTGGCGGAAAGTACTTCTTCATCGCTGAAATAACCGCCGAATGCTCCGTACTGATCTGTACCATCTACGGTTTCTGTTTCCGTATTGACAAAAAAGGCTACGCTACTGATAGTTTTCTCCGCATCATAGGCTACACCTACCAGTGTATCGCCCACTGCTCTCGTTTTAGGAGCATCAGGGTATTTGAGGGTAAGGGTCAACGCGCCGTAGCCCACCTCCACAAAATCCGGGTTTGTTTTAATCAGTTCCTCATTGTCGTTGCATGAGGCGAGCATGCCGGCTAACAACAATGGAACCATTGCTAATTTATAATTCATGATTTGTTTGTTTTAATATTATTACTAGTTAGTCAAGTCTTAAGCTCCGGGCTGAGTAACGGTAAATGTTACCGATACGGTAGGATGGGCTTTATTCTTTAATTTAATAGTAGCTACGCGCTCTGCTCCGGCTGAATTGTCTTCTGTTCCGTCAGAAGACATTGTTACTGTGATAGTATTTGCATCGGTTAACACTGCACTTACCCAAGTATTAGCGCTGTCGTTTTCGATCTCCCATTCACTTGCATCAGTGATACCACTGTTGATAGCAATTGTTGAAGCGCTCAAACTTGCACCTGTATTATCCACAGTCAGAGCATTTGATGCTAATACAGGAGCAACTGGCAATGTTTCACCTGCCTGGGTAACGGTGAAGGTAACAGAAGCATCGTTGTCAGTAGCATGTTTCAATGTGAATGTAGCTGCACGTTCTGTTGCACCGACACCGGAATTATCTTCGTTTCCATCATTGGCCATTGTAACGGTAATTGTTGTTTCGTTGGTCAACACAGCGCTTACCCAATTGTAACTGCCATTAATGCTCCAATCGCCCAGATCAGCGGCATCAATGCCGCTAATTGTGATCGTAGAAGCACTCAAGTTAGTACCATCGTTATCTACTGTCAGAGCAGAAGCACCCAATGTTGGTTTAATCACCGGAGCAGCTACAGGATCAGCAGCCTGCGTGAATGTGATTTCCTGATAGATCGTTGCATCCTGTGTATTCTCAATGCGAACTATTGCTGTACGTTCTACTGCATCTACGGCTGTATTGGCAACAGCTTTCAGATAGAAACTACCGTTCTTGCTATCCGGTACGAGAGTGATAGCGCCTTCCTGTGTCAACCAGGTAACCTCGGCAGGAATAACAACCTTCCACTCGGTAGTAGCATTTACGGTAACCTTACGTTCACCGGCATGATTCCCGTCTTTATCGGCTTTATCGGCAAAGCCGGCAGCCGGAATACTCACTTTTCCATCGGAAAGGCCGATACATTTAACCGTAATAGAACCCAGGTTCTGAGGAGCCTGACGAACAATCAGTTTCTGAACAAGGTCGGTTGCATCGTCGGCACCGGCAATTGTGATGATTACCGTATCCACTCTTGCATTGTCTTTATCCGTATTAGGAGTAGGTACAATAGAGAAGGTTTCCTCTGCTGTTCCATCAAATGCAGAACCGTCTGCTGCGGCGGATTTCAATCCGGTAGCTTCGTTACCAAATGTGAACCAGGTAGCAGTAGCTGTTTTGGTTGCTTTCCAGGATGTCCCCGCCGGCGCTGTCACGGTTATGTTCAAAGAGTCGCCGGTAGTCTTTTCACCGGAGAATGCCAACAGGTTACCGGCTATCGCTTTGCCTGAAAGATCCAGATAACGACCGGTTGTCGGATCCTGAGCGGCCTGTTTTACAATAAGCGGCTGGCGGATAGACGGACGACGCACGTTCTGTACCATCACAACGCCCTGGCGCTCTTCTTTACTGCTCGGGTTAGGAAGCAAAGTCGTTACTTTAAACTCTTTCAATACAGTGTCTCCCGGAAGCGCGCTTACGCCGAGCCAATCTTTATACTGGTCTTCCACGATCAATTCCCATTCGCCGTCGGCAGCAACTGCGATAGCCACAGAGTCGGTAAGAGTCGGTTCGGCAGCAACTACCAGCGTATTATCCGCAAAGCCGGCAGCTTCGCAGCTTAACTTTATACTTCCGTCACCGGTATTTACATTAACCGTATCGCCAACGATCCATTCGATTACCCTCAAAGTAGCATCCAGTTCACCGCTTCCCAGATCTTCCACCTCTACCAGATAACGGTTGTTGGCTTCGATATCGACCACATCGCCGCTCCTGTATTCCTTGAACTCCACATCCAATACCTGTGCGGCATTTGTGATCAGGTTCGTTCCTACCAACGAGAATTTAACCTCATCGCCTGTTGTCATCTTGATCGGATACATATAGAACACGCTGTTCGTCACACCGGCATTCGAATTCTTCATCGCCGAGAAGTCGATCAGTGGCATATCTGCCACCAGCGGAGCTACATACGCATCCATCGGAAACAAAGGCACATTACCCGGAACATCGGCCATAGACACTTTGCTGATGACAAAGTTGGATGTCTCGCTGTTGTTCTTGATGTCGAAACGGGCTACACGGCGCGTAAGTTCTACTTTAACACCGGTGCCTGCCGTTGTTGCATCCGCTACTGTTTTTGCCACATCTGGCATATCCAGCTGGGCACTCATCAGCATCGGACAGGTAATATGCCCTTTCAGCGTGTTACTCATCTTTGTCTTAAAAGTAGCCGTGTCGGTTACGTGCAGTGCTACGCTATCGAGCGATAGATGCTCGCGGGCATTGGCAACGAAAAAGAAAGCCTTGTTGTTACCGGCCGGCACACTGATCTTCGCCGTTTTATCAGAGCCGGAGGTTGTCAGTGTATATCCCTGGCCACTGCGGAAGATTTCTTCCAGTACCATCGGCTGCGGACTTGTCCCACTCATCGAATCTACACCGAATACGTAAATATCCAATGTACTAAGCTCATTCTCGGCATCAAGAGCCGTTACAGCGTACGGAACAACCCCCTGAGCCGTACCGGGGAATACAAACGAGAGCTCACGCTGCCCTGCTTGCCCCTGACCCCTATTAGGGCCGAAAGGATCATTGTCCTCGCTACAGGATGCCATAAGCAATCCCGCAAGCGCCATCAAATAATACTTTTTTCTCATAACAAAAAAAATTAAATTGTTTATACTGTGCGACCACGGAGGTCGCGATTAAAAATGTCGATTCTCTAATACCTATATCATTCCTCCTATTGCCCCGCCGTCTACCCAGTCGCTCACCGTTGCCGACGAGACGATGACACCTCCGGCAGCATCCACCTCCATCACCAGGCTAAACTCCTGGCGGAGGTTTTCGTCCAAGTCGATCTGCATCGTACGAAAGTATTTATACAGGTCGATATCTTTCAGCAATTGTTTTCCTCCACCGTAAAGCCTGACCACCGGATGATCGTCGCTTCCGATACGGTAGCTGATAAAAGTGGCGTTTACCGTGCAGGTGATATCCATCTTCACCGGCACCTCATAGGTTATCAAAGGATAGTCCTCCGGACGTTCCGGGATATAATACCACACGCCCGAACGGGTGGGGTTGCCATCGGCGGCCGTACCGTAGGTGGAATAAGGCGAACCCTTCACCTCGAACTCAGGAAGAAAACCATAAGCCGAAGGCATACCGCTGAGCGACATATACATATCTCCCGTATCAGTGGGTGCCTTCCCCTTCCATTTCACAGTTATATCCAATTTCAGATGGGCATGTACCATATCTACACGCTGACGTGAAACACCCTGGGATTGTACGGTAAACGATGTATATCCGTAGTAAAGCAGTTCCCCGTTCTGTTGCCGTAAGGGTACATTCACGCGGGTTTCCGGTGGAACGGGATTATTGGCATACAGCAGGATATCGGTTAATCGGGTTCGTCCGATCTCCGCCTCGTTCAAACTGCTGCAACTATCCAGATTACCCCAGGCTACCAACGTGTACCTGCCCGGAGACAAATCCAGCTCTGCAGCGATATTCTTTTTCCCGCCCAGTTCGTTTACCTGACGGAGTATGTTCAGCGAATCGAACACAAACTCCTGCATCCTGAAGATGTAATCCGGCAACACATTGGCCTGACCGGTTCCGGTGTACCAGTATTCCAGGCGGGCATTATAGGGGCACTCCACCAGGTCGCCGTCGATATTGCACGAAGGGACAACAAGGCTCACCGCCAATAGCAGCAGCGTCGCAATTATCATTACCGGCTTATTTTTCATATACGTGTCTTTCATTATATAAAATACTCAACTCGATACGCCTCAGCTTCGGGAACAGGTTCTGCAACATATCCCGGTACGGGCCCTTTCCCTGCAAATCCATCAGGTAGCGTTCGCGACCCTCGAAAATTCCGTAGTTGTCGATAATAAAGTTTGCAGCCGTTTCATAAGGTTTCCCTTTGATTAGCTTGCGCAGTCCTTCCCAGTCCTCAGCCACCCAGGCCGTACGGAACGGGTAATCCTGCAAACCGTACGATTTGGTCAGATAAGCACGGAAGCCCAGCGAACGCGCTTTAGCAAGCGCTTCATTATCATAATACGCCCCATCCGGCGATGCATACCCGGTGATTCGGATTTCCTTTATATATATGTTGGGATCACCCAACAACGGCACCAGCATCCTCTCTGCCTTTCTCAATTCCACATAGTTATTTCCGTACGACGGATCCACACGCGACCCACCCCGCACATAATCCACATAAAGCGTCACCGCCACACGCCGCTCCACCTCTTCTTCCCGACGAGAATATCCCTCCCGACTGGAGTAACTCTCTCCCCTCTCGAGAGTAGGCAGGGGGTGTGTCACAGCCGCAACCTTCTCTACAGCTTGTATAGCAGGCACTACCTTCACCACCGTATCCACCCGTGCCACCGTCACACAAGGAGATGGCAGATTAATATCTTTTGTCAGTACATCATCCGCAAGCAGCAACTCCGTACAACAATCCCGGCTTACCTGCCGCAACCTCAACGAAGCATGTTCCATCCACGAAGCATACGGAATACTCACCAGGTAACGCAACGTATAATCATTCCGTCTCCTGCCCGTAATCCACACATGATAAGGGATCGCCTTGTTACGATCCGGATTGACCGTCTCCTCCCTCCGGTCGAAACGTGCACGGCGACTACCCGAAAAGACTACCGGCGGAAGCTCCACCTGTTTTTTCCCGAAATGAAGCGAAGGTGTCAGCGTCAGTGCCTGCTCCAAAGGAATAGCGATACCCTTGGCACGGATCGTTAGGTCGATACGCACACTATCCTCACTCACCGTCAAACTGCGGGGAATGAAACGAATGCCGTCCTGCGAAGATACCGGGGCTATATGCACGAGTAGAAGCAGGCTTAAGATCAGGATGGGTATGTGGTATTTTCGTCTCATGCCTTTCAATGTATTATATAGATGAAAGAGACGGATAGACGGGTCGGGCCGAAAAAGTGGCGTTTATAACGCCCCATCAGTTCGGCACATTCCGAACATATATATTTATTATATTCAAGGTAAGTATATCCCACACCGGCAGAAAGCTCCAGCCCCCAACGCCGGCCGATAGCAAAATGGTAACCATAAGAAACACCGCCACCATAAAGTTCACCGCGATAAGTATATGTATCCAGTTCGGGAAGGAAAGGGATCTGGCCGATATTGTAATGCCCGTAATGTGCATGTACTCCGAAGAAGTGTCCTTCGAAACTTTTGCAGGGCCAGTAACGAAGTTCGGGTTGTACCAACCAATGGCGCAGACTCATACCGTCGGAAAAGAATGTCCAGGCATTGTAGTTGCCATCCACACTGAGTGTCAGTTTCTTACCTACGGATATTTCTACTCCCAGATTAGGAGTAGAGGTCAACCACCAGAGCGTATTCGTCCTGGCCCCAATTTGTTGGCTATGCGCTACGGCAGCCGACAATTGCAGCAACAAAGAGATCAGAAAGAATTTTACACTGATTTTCGTCTTTAACTCTGTCTTTTCCATATCTTCTACCCTATCTACATGTCTCATTCTTAGTAAGAATGAGACATCTGTCGAAGAAGACCGTATTCTCGTTGAATTACAGCGTATTAAGGAAGAGCTATTAGATAGAATTATGATTTTAGATAGGCGTTTTTCTTCTGATAATAGTTAACTCAAGGTTACTTTTTCATATCTTTTATTTGTTTATTAAATAATAACACGTACATTTGCAAGCAGATAGCCTTTGATTACTAAAGGCTCAAAAAAACGAATCGCAGATGTCTCATTCTTACTAAGAAGGAGACATTTTTTTTCATCTTCTGTTGGATTTCTTCTAATCAATCTGTTCAACATTTCCTCATTGGCGTTATCAATCACCTGCGAAGGCATTCCTTTCAGGTATTTTTTCGTTGTTCGTTCCGAGCCATGCCCCATCCCATTACTGATAACTGAGGTAGCAAATCCACACTCTTCAAGCAGTGACGCCCAACTGTGGCGCGCGACGTAAGTAGTCAATTTTAGCCCCATCATCTTTCCTATTTTGTTTAATTGCCGGTTGATACGCCGCAGTGAGCTTTTTTCCGTAATCTCTTTCCCATTATACCGGTTCCTGCGCAGAAACGGAAAAAGATACGGACTATCTTCTTCATGATAACGATCCAATATCTCTCGCATTTCTTCCACGATCTTAACCTGTAGCGGTGCCGAGGTCTTACTTCTCCGATAACAGATGTACTCTCCGTTTATCGAATCATAACGCAGATTGAAAACATCCACGAAGCACATGCCCCGCGCATAAAACAAGAATAGGAACAGGTCGCGTGCCTTTTCAAGTTCCGGCCGGGCAGATAAATCAAGATTGATGATACTACAAATACCTTCCTTTGCCAGTGAGCGTTTCAACGTTGGGGGAACAGGGATATGAATATCCGCAAAAGGATGATCGCTGCCGACAGGGATCGAATAAATCTTTACTGCCTTGTTATAAACAGCACGCAGCACACGGCAATAATTATCGACACTGCTTAACGATAAGTTGCCGTTTTCCTGCATGTGCATGACATAGCCATGAAGCCATAAGTCGGTTATATCTGTCACATTGAACCTGGCAGCTTGCCTGTCACCTACAAAATCCAAAACCGAACGATACACATTCCGATAGTTGTTAGCCGTAAACTGACTTTTCCTTTTGTCCAGGTGATCGATCTGCTCTTTAAATACATCTGCTAAACACAGATTTACAGTTTGGTTATTTTCCTTTCTTGCCATATATCTATTATTTAATCACCCAAGAATACAAACTTTCCCCCAATCAACCAACATCGTAATAGTTATGAAAAGCAAAGAAAATAAAAGGCTATTCCCTCTTCCCCCAAACCTGTATATTTAACAAATAATGCAAGAATTGAATATAAAGAAATAGTATAAGCAAAGAAAGTCTTTAATATTTTGTAATCCATTTCAATCTATTTATCTTTGTCAGGAAAGAGATAATTATGATTCGAAAACTTATCATTCGTAATTTTGGAGCTATTAATTCTGCGGATATAGATTTGAAAGACTATAACGTATTCATTGGTAAGCAAGGCTCAGGAAAGAGTACTATAGCAAAACTTATCACTATCTTCGAAGAGTATTCAACTAATCTTACTCCAACTAAAAGCAGAGATTTTATGCCTTTGTTTGAAGGGCATAATATAGCATCATATTTTAATAGCGATACCTATATATATTACAAAGGAGAAAACATAACGATTACCTACCAGAAAGGACAGTGTGATTTTACCAGTTCTGATTGCGAGGAGAAGGAATGGGTATTAATGAGAAATCTTTATATTCCAGCTGAACGTTTTTTTGTAAGTACATTCTCACGTTCATTGGCAACCCTCGTGCTCAATAAAGCCCCAATACCTGATACATTATTAAACTTTGCTTCTATCTATGAGAAAGCAAAGAAGAAATATCCGGATTACAATGTTCCTGTTTTCAATTTGTTGTTTCAAACAAATAATTCAAACGAAACATTGTTGTTGAAAGATAATGGTAAAACTATACCATTCAAAGATGCTTCGTCAGGTATGCAATCCGTAATACCTTTATTGATGGTACTCGACTATGCGGTAGAAGAAAAGGAATATAATCGGTTTGTTGTAGAAGAGCCGGAACTAAATCTTTTCCCTCAGACTCAGGTAAAACTACTTCATCAAATGATCCGTAAATGTAAAAAGTTAACTATAACCACTCACAGCCCTTATTTACTATCTGCTTTTAATAATCTGATAGAAGCTGATAATGTATTAAAGGCTGATATATCAAAAGAAGAGGAGGTTTATAGGCTTATTCCTCGGGAATGTGTGCTAAATTTTGATAATGTAGGTGCTTATAAGATCGAGAACGGAGTAGTCCTTTCTATCTTAGATGATGAATATCAGCTGATAGTTGCTGACCAGATAGATGCAGTCGCAGATCGTGAAAGTCAAATCTTTTCTGAATTATTAGCATTGGAAGCAAATGAATAAGTTTAAGCCTAATTGTACGACGAAGGTAACAGACCGTATTCTGGTTCTTGAAGAGAATAAGTGTAAATGTGTATTTTCAAACCCACAGAATAACAATTTAACTAAAGTAATAGTAGATGGTTGTCAAATAACAGAAGGAGTTAAATGCGATTTCCTGATACTGGATCATAAAGAAAATGAATACTTTGTTGAACTGAAGGGGAAAGACATACCTCATGCTCTGGAACAACTGGAGAGTACAATAAAACAATTATCCGGTACAAATAATATTCAGAGAACAGCAATTATTGTAACAAGTCGTTACCCTAGTAATGATACCACCATGCAACGGGCTAAAGTAATGTTCAGGAAAAAGTATAAAGTGGATCTGATTTCCAAAAACAGAAGGATGGATGTATTAATAAAATAACCTTCCAATAAAAAATAAGACGACCTCCTGGCCGTCTTACTCTTATATAAACATATGTATAGCTAATTATAGCTTATTTTTGTTCCTTATAATCTTTCCGGTAAGAGCATTGGCTCTCGGTCGGGAAATCTTTCGGGACTTTCTGGGTGACTTTTCCGGTAGCAGCCCATTCGGCACCACGCAGTAATAAGACCTGGAAACCTGTACATTGCATGGCTGTATTATTTTCGGCTGTTTCACCGGCATGTCCCAACATGGTGTGGAAAATACGGGCATTATCGTAATCCACTGTAAAGATCAGCGGTTCTTCACGGCCTGAGCCGCCTGTTTCCTTCTCCGAGTAAGCGGTATAAAGAAGAGCACCGATATTACCCGGCCCGCGCATACGGTCATATAATTCATCTTTGGTATGGCGCCATTTCAAAGGTAATCCTTTTACGATCGGGTGTGCCTTATCACGTCCGTTCAGAACATACTCATGCTGACTGCCATGCGAGCCTCCGGGGCCGGCAGAACTATCCTTGACCAGTTTGCCGTCCTGCCAGTATACATACGGGCCTGCGTTTTCATTACGGTTTTCCCAACCACCCAAAGCACATATCTTATTAAATTCCGGCCACTGGGAGAAAGCGTTGTCGGCTGCGTGGTAGACCACTACTCCACCGCCACCCTGCACGTAATCGAGGAAGCGTTTGTTTGTTTCTTCGGGCCAGGAGTCGCCATTATAATCGAGTACCACCAATTCGTAAGGGGTAAAATCGAGCACAAAGCCCGACATATCTTTTCCTTGTGAAGGTGAAACAGCGAAATCGACAGAAAAACGGCCGGAATTTTCCAGTATCTGTTTTAAGACCACATGGCTTACCTGCCAGTTATGGTTATTCTGCCCTGTTATTAATAAAGTTTTGATAGGTTTCCTGGCTGACACCGAGCACACACACAACAAGGAAACCAACACAACAAATAGTTTTCCTAAAAATAAATGTCTCATGGTAGTAATATGGTTTAAAGATTTGTTCCGACAAACTTACGGAAAAATTGACAGTTGACAATTCACAATTGACAATTATTTGAGGGAAGAGCAGAACCAAAGCTAATCCAGGCTTGTTTTTATCGAGCTTATGAAGGTAAACTGGAGGATATTAAAGCTGAAACTAGTGGATGCCAGGCTCTATTTCGTGAGTCTCATCGTGGGGCTGCTTACCGGTCTGGTGGCAGTGCCGTATCATTTCCTGTTGCAGTTATTCTATAATTACCGGAAAGATTTCTTCGAGTCGTCCCCTCCCTGGTATCTCCATGTAGTCGCTTTCTTCACGCTTTGGGCAGTACTTATATTTGTCTCGCGGCTGGTAAAACGCTGGCCGTTCATTGGTGGCGGCGGTATCTCGCAAACACGCGGGGCTATCAACGGCAGGATCGTATATAAACACTCACTCCGGCAATTGCTGGCAAAGTTTGTCGGCGGAGTATTGACGCTGAGCAGCGGCCTTTCGATGGGACGGGAAGGGCCATCCGTACAAATGGGTTCCTACATAGGCGACCTGGTCAGCAAATGGGGTCATATCCTGAGCGGCGAACGCAAGCAACTGTTGGCAGCGGGTGCCGGTGCAGGACTGGCGGCTGCTTTTGCCGCCCCACTGGCTGCTACGACGCTGGTGATCGAGTCGATCGAACGTTTTGATGCTCCCAAGACAGCTATTACCACGATACTGGCCGGAGTAGTAGCCGGTGCGATTGCCAATATGATCTTTCCGATCAATCCTTACCATGAGATACAAGCGGTAGCTCCTGACCTGACCTTCTCTTTACAGATCAAATTGTTCCTGTTGTTTGCCGTTGTCGTCTCCATCTTCGGGAAGTTTTATTCGCTACTGATGCTATACGTTAAAAGGATCTATCCTGCCATAAAGCAGCCGGAATATATCAAACTACTGGGACTGTTGGTCATGGCCTACATTATTTCACTGACATTGACCGACCTGACCGGCGGCGGAGAACAATTTCTTATGGAGCAGGCGCTGGGAGGCACGCAAAGCATCCTGTGGATTACCGGGATGATGCTCTTGCATGTGGTATTTACCGTTTATTCCTTCTCCTCGGGATTACCCGGCGGAAGTTTCATCCCGACACTCGTTACGGGTGGGTTGTTGGGGAAAATATGCGCGCTCCTGTTAGTGCAGCATGGGGTCATTGCTCCCGAAAATATCAGTTATGTAATGCTAATCGGGATGGCGGCTTTCCTGGTGGCTGTTGTCCGTACCCCTATCACGGCGATTATCCTTATCACGGAGATTACCGGACATTTCGAAGTGTTCTACCCTTCGATTGTTGTCGGGGGATTGACTTACTACTTCACCGAACTATTGGAGATAAAGCCATTCAATGTAATGTTTTACGAGGAGATGATAAAAAAGCCGCTCTTCCAGGAGGAGAAACGGCTGCAGCTCGATGTCGAAGTGATGGCCGGCTCCTACTTCGACGGCAAAGCGATCGACACCCTGCATCTACCGAACAACTGCCTGATCATCAACATCCACCGCGACCGTAAAAACTTCCCCCCAACCGGACAGACAATCCTGCCCGGCGACCAGCTTACGCTTGAAATAGATGCACAGGACATCGAGAAGCTGTATGAGCCGCTGGTGAGTATGGCGAATATTTATTGATAATAACAGAGTCCAAGTAGAACTATGAGATTATACAACCTATCGATCTTGTTAAGGTGATTCGTCAGTTCACCTTTTTATATAACTTTCCAATCCGCAATATTACGTGTCTTTGTACTGAAATTCACCCCGATCTTAAAGAGTTTACGGGGATCGGAAGCGAAAGGTAAAGCGTAGTCCTTTTCTTCAATCTGCTGTAAAGCAGTATCGGTTGTTCCGTCCAGCTTAAATTCCATGACATAGATAAAACGATCTGTCTGCAGCACCAGGTCGATACGGCCTTCCGATGTATGGTACTCAGCTTTCACATAGAAGCCGATCAGTTTGCAGACAATGAACAGGACATTCTGGTAATGAAGCTCCAGATCACGCACCAGCTCGTAAGGAGTATCGGCAAAGAGACTTTGCAGGCGGCGAAAGAAAGCATTGTAATCGCCACTCTCCACTTCCTGAACGAATTTTACAATATGGAACGGCACCTCCACCTTGTCGGTATCGGCATAAAAAGGGAGCAGGAACTTCATAAAACCTTCTTCTACTTCCCGGTTGGGAAAGCCCAGGCGATAGATGCCGAAACGGCGGTCGTACCCTTTGATCGTGAGGTAACCGCTTTGATAGATTACAGGGATCGGGTTGGTAGAAGTGGAATCGATACTGTTCAGCACATCCGAGTCTGTCTCTGTATGTGCCATATTATATAGGTTGTAATGCGAACGTTTCAGCAGGTCTACCAGATAGGTGGGGGTACCGGTTTCAAACCAATAACTATCCATTTGTCGGTACTTAAACGTATTAAGCAGGCTGAATGGGTTATAGATACCGGGACTGTTCACTACAAAATGGTAGCCGTCGTAACATTCCTTCAATTCGGCACAAGTATCTTCGTACGTCATCTGCGTGACAGAAGCAAGGGCGTGGATGTCATTATCAAAATAGGTATGCAGTTCTTCTTCTGTGATGCCGCAGATAGAAACATACGGAGTTCTCATCGAGATATCATCCAGATTATTCAGATCGCTGAACACGCTGACTTTACCGAACTTGGTAACTCCGGTCAGGAATGCAAACTTGATAAACCCATCCATGCTTTTCATCACACCATAAAAGGCTTTCAACGTATTGCGGTACTCTTTCTGCAACTCGTCATTGTCGAGGGCTTGCAACATCGGCTTGTCGTATTCGTCGATCAGGATGACAACAGGCCGCCCGGTCTGTTGAAAGGCACGGCGGATGACACCTTTGAAACGTAGCGAGAGAGTCGTTTCTCCTTCCCCTTTCCCATAAAGATCTTCCCATTGCTCTAATTGGTTACTCAACAATGCTCCCAACTGTTCTTTCCGGTCGAACTTCTCGGCATTGAGATCCATGTGCAACACAGGGTATTGTATCCAGTCTTTCTCCAGCTTCCCGATCGCCAAGCCTTCAAACAGCTCTTTCCTTCCTTGAAAATAAGCCTCGAGCGTGGAGATAAGCAAGCTTTTTCCGAAACGGCGGGGACGGCTCAGGAAGTAATAACTACCAGTGGTTACCAATTGATAAATCAACTCTGTTTTATCGACATAGATGAAGCCCTCTTTACGAAGTTTCTCAAAGTTCTGTATGCCGATAGGATATTTTACTTCCATAACTCGTTTTAATTTTAGTGATACGCTAGCAAAGGTAGAGAAATATTCCATATATATACAAAAAAAGGTACCCACGATGAGTACCTTTTAATACACAATATATACGGATTGTCTTTACGCAAAGAACAAGATCAGCAACTGTGCCGTAAGCACGCGCAGGAACATGGTCAGCGGATAAACGGTTGCGTATCCTACGGAAGGGGCATCGTTACCGGCTGTCGCGTTCGAGTAGGCCAATGCGGGTGGGTCGGTCGTGCTACCTGCAATAAGACCCATCAGCGTAAAATAGTTCACTTTACAGAAATAACGGCCGATGCAACCGATAATCAGCAACGGAACAGTCGTGATGATAAAACCGTAACCGATCCAGGCAAAGCCACCGTTATTCACGATCGTATCTACAAAACCATCCCCGGCACTGATACCGACACAGGCAAGGAAAAGGGTTATACCGATCTCACGCAACATTAGGTTTGCGCTCTGAGTCGTATAAGTAACCAACTTATATTTATAACCGAAACGGCTGATCAGGATAGCCACGATCAACGGGCCACCGGCCAATCCCAGTTTCACAGGTTGCGGAATACCCGGGAAAGTAATAGGTATGCTACCCAGCACGATACCCAGTGCGATACCGATAAAGATCGTGATCAGGTTCGGCTCGTTCAGGCGCTTCATTGAGTTACCCAATACCTTTTCTACATTTGTAACGGCCGTTTCAGTACCTACCACATTTACACGGTCGCCCACCTGAAGTGTCAGATGCGGGGTAGCAACCAAATCTACACCGGCACGATTGATACGGGTTATATTGATACCGTATAACTGACGCAGTTTCAGCTGTCCGAGACGCTTACCGTTCAGTTCCGGCTTCGTAACCAGAATACGGCGGTTGATAAACTGGCTTTCCATACGGATCCACTGTTTGCGTTCCATATCGATCACTTCACCGACAAAAGTCTTGATGGTATCGGCATCCTGTTCGGTTGTAATTACAAAAACTTTATCGTTCTCATGCAATACGGCATTAGCAGATGCTATTTCAATCTGTTTGTCGCTGTCATGCCAGATACGGGAAATAACGAAATCGCGGTGTTCCAACAGATAAGACAATTCCCCTACTGTTTTCCCGAATATAGCCGGATTTTTAACCACCAGGGAAATAGGTTTCGCCTCATTCGCATGGGAAGAATCTTCGTTATTCAACTGTTCATTTTCTTTGTCGAAATTTACACGGAATGCATAACGGACAAACATGATTGAAAGAATAATACCGATCACACCCAACGGGTAAGCGACAGCATATCCCAAGGCTATTGTATTATCCGCTGTTCCATACATGTCGGAATAAGCCTGCTGCGCCGCACCCAGACCCGGAGTATTCGTTACGGCTCCCGACAGGATTCCTACCATAGTCGGCATCGGAATACCGGTCGTATAATGCAGAATAATAGCCGTTACCACTCCAAGAAATACTATCCCGCAAGCCAGCAAATTAAGCGTTACCCCTCCTTTCTTAAATGAGGAGAAAAACCCCGGCCCTACCTGCATACCCACAGAGTACACAAACAGAATAAGACCGAACTCTTTAAAAAAGTGAATCACATTGTGGTTGATCGTAAAACCGAAATGTCCGAGAATGATCCCCACAAACAAAACCAGTGTGATGCCTAACGAGACGCCAAACACCTTAATTTTACCCAATTGAATTCCGGCCGCTATCACAAACGACAGCAACAGGATGGAGTGGCCGATGCCTTCTCCCCATAATAAATCATTGATCCAATTCATATTCTAATATTAAAAAACCTTGTCACTCTTTAATAAAGTTGGCAAAGGTAACTATTTAGTTTGTGTTTAACAACATAAATGCTATCTTTACCCGACAAATAAAAACTGGAGCATGAATAAGATATATTACCTGATTTTGGTATTGTTAGCCAGCCTGGGAACCGCTCAGGCGCAAAACGCTGGAAAAACAGTCACTATCCAGACAAACGTCGGAACTATGAAGGCGCAACTATATGATGACGTGCCTAATCATGTCCGCGCATTCGTCAACCGGGCACGGCAAGGTGAATTTAACGGCACCCTGTTCACCCGCGTTATCAAAGAGTTCATGATACAGGGCGGTGCCCCCGATTCTAAAACAGCGCCTCCCGGTGCCCGTTGCGGTTTCGGTGATTCGTCTGCCGAGATCATGCCGGAAATGAACGATAAATATTTCCATAAGCGAGGGGCCCTGGCCGCTCCCCGGCAGAATGACGATGTAAACCCGCAAAAGAAATCGGATATGTCGCAGTTCTTTATCGTACAGGGAAAAGTGTACCGTAACGGCGAACTGGACACATTGGAATTGATCGCCAACCAGGACATTCGTAAAAAAGCGCTCGACAAATTTTACCGTCCGGTAGCCGTAGAACTGAAAATGCAGAAACAGACGAACAAACGGGAATACAGCAAACGTATCAAAGCCATTAATACAAAGATAGACTCGATGATACAGGCAACACCCGGCCATCTGCTCTTTACCGACGAACAACGGAAAGCCTATACAACAACCGGAGGCTGTCATCACCTGGATGGTATATATACGATCTTCGGCGAGGTAACGGAAGGTTTCGATGTATTGGATACGATTGCCAATCAGCCTAAAGACCAGTACGACCGTCCTAAAAAAGATATAAGAATTATAAGTGTAACCGTAGAATAACCCCCATCCATTATGCTAAAAAGAGATTTGATCATGGTACAGATAGAAGAACTGGGCAAAATGATCGCCCAGGTGATCTTCAACCGTAATAACAATGCAGCCGGGAAAAATCCGGAACTGATACAGACCGTTTACGAGAACTTGAAACTGACTCCGGATTTCCTGATGACAACGGCTCCCGACGATATCCTCCGTTTCCTTGACAATGAAGAGAAAAGCGGTATGCTACGTCTTGAAATAGCCATCAAGGCTCTGATTGAAAGCAGCTATCTCCAACCGAAGAACCAACCAGATATGCTCGTACGAGCTAAAGAGTTGTTGGAATACCTGCAGGCGCACGATACTACTTTCTCACTGGAAAGAGTCAATTTGCTAAATGAAATCGAGCAGAATCTTCAATAACTATCGCGGAGTGTCCGTGATAGCCATCGAGCAAAGCCCGCGATTACTATCACGCGATGTCCGCGATCTTTATCGAGCAAAGTCCGTGATGGTTGCCCATGTTGCGGCCACCCCTTCCGCACAACGTTCACCATCAATCGCTGCCGACACAATGCCACCTGCATAACCGGCACCTTCGCCGCAAGGGAAAAGCCCTTTGATCGTTACATGCTGGTAACTGTCACGGTCACGAAGAATACGAACCGGTGAGGAGGTACGTGTCTCCACTCCAATCATCAGAGCGTCATTGGTAAGGAAGCCTCGCGACACTTTTCCAAAATGCCGGAAGCCATCCCGCAAACGGCTGGTTACAAATTCCGGCATCCAAAAATGAAGCGGAGAGGCCAGCAGCCCCGGTGTATAAGAAGATTCCGGCAGATCGAACGAGTTTTTCTTCGTCACGAAATCGTTCATGCGCTGTGCCGGTGCCGTTTGTTTCATGCCGCCGTTCAACCAGCATACCTCTTCCAGCCGCTCCTGAAAAGCCATCAGGGCTAAAGGAGAGTCGGCCGAAACTTTCATTTCTTCATGCTTCATCAATTCGGGATAATCTTCGGGACGGATCTCGACCACCATCCCTGAATTCGACCAGCGCGAACCACGATTGGAGGGTGACATCCCATTGACAACCACCTGTTTCGGGCCGCTTGCCGCCGGAACGACAAAACCGCCCGGACACATGCAGAAGGAATATACGCCTCTCCCGTTTGCCTGCGTAACAAAACTATATTCGGCTGCCGGAAGATATTTTCCCCTGCCCTCCTTACGATGATATTGTATCTGGTCGATCAACTCCTGGGGATGTTCCAGACGGACTCCCACCGCAATACCTTTTGCTTCGATAGGTATCTGCTGCTGATAAAGGTATTGATAGACATCGCGAGCCGAATGGCCTGTAGCCAGGATAACCGGGCCGTAGAAAGCCTTTCCCGTATTGGTTTCTATACCGATCACTTCATTATCCTTCAGGATCAAGGCATCCATACGGGTCTCGAAATGTACTTCGCCTCCACAGCGGATAATTTGTTCACGGATATTTTCTATTACACGTGGTAGTTTATCTGTCCCGATATGCGGATGGGCATCTGCCAGGATAGAGGTACTGGCACCATGCTGGCAAAAGACATTCAGTATCTTATCGACCGAACCGCGTTTCTTGCTGCGGGTATATAATTTGCCATCCGAATAGGCACCGGCACCACCTTCTCCGAAACTATAATTCGATTCACTGTTCACTACATGCTCACGGCTGATCAATGCGATATCTTTCTTTCGGTCGCGTACATTCTTTCCACGTTCGATGATGACAGGACGCAAGCCCAGTTCGATCAGGCGCAGTGCTGCAAAAAGTCCTCCGGGGCCGGCACCGACCACAACCACCTGTTTACCGCCGGATACATCTTTATATTCCACCGACTGGTATTCCGCTTCTTCCGGTTGTTCATTGATAAATGCACGTAGCTTAACGTTTACATAAATCGTACGCTGGCGTGCATCGATAGAACGCTTCAATAGCCGTACTGCTTGTATATCTTTCAGAGAAGCGCCAGTTTCGCGCGCAACGACCTGTTTCAGAGATTGCTCATTGACTGCTTCTTCCGGCAGGATACGGAGTTGTAATTCTTGTATCATTTCTGTTTATTTGCTTGTTAATGGGGAAAAGAGATTATCCGAACAGGTGCCGGAAAGCTTCCTCTACTTTCTTTACCTGTATAATCTGTATTTTGCATTTAGCGATATCGAAACCTTTCAGGTTGTTATGAGGAATGATTATACGTGAAAAGCCCAGTTTCTCCGCTTCAAGGATACGCTGCTCGATACGGTTGACCGGGCGTATCTCGCCCGACAGGCCGACTTCGCCACACATACATACTCCCTGTTCGATACTGATATCGAGACTCGACGAAAGCACGGCACTGATAACAGCCAGGTCGATGGCCGGATCGTTTACTTTCAAACCTCCGGCAATATTGAGGAACACATCTTTTTGTATCAGTTTAAACCCGGCCCGTTTCTCAAGGACAGCCAGCAACATATTCATTCGGCGGAGATCAAACCCCGTTGCGCTGCGTTGCGGCGTACCATAAACGGCCGAGCTTACCAATGCCTGCGTTTCGATCAGGAAAGGACGGATACCTTCGATCGCAGCAGCGATAGTCACACCGCTCAGTCCTTCGTGATTCTGGGTAAGCAATAATTCGGAGGGATTGCTGACCTCGCGTAAACCGTTCTGCCGCATTTCGTAGATACCGAGTTCCGCTGTACTGCCGAAACGGTTTTTGATACTGCGCAGAATGCGGTACATATAATGTTGGTCGCCTTCAAACTGAAGCACCGTGTCGACAATATGCTCCAATACCTTAGGCCCGGCAATGCTTCCTTCCTTATTAATATGGCCGATTAGCAAAACAGGCACACCGCTCTCCTTGGCATATTTCAGGATAGCTGCGCTACACTCACGTACCTGTGAGACGCTACCGGGCGACGACTCCACGATCTCCGTATAAATTGTCTGGATAGAGTCGATGATCATCAGATCCGGCTGTACGTTTCGAGCTTGCACGAAGATTTGTTCGAGATTTGTTTCACAAAGGATGAAACAGTCGGGATTTTCGTGAGCCAGACGGTCGGCACGCAGTTTGAGCTGGCGGCTGCTTTCTTCACCGGATACGTACAACGTCTTTAGCCCGTTCAACCCCAAGACGGTTTGCAGCACCAGCGTAGACTTACCGATACCCGGTTCACCGCCGATCAGCACCAGCGAACCTTTCACCAGACCGCCACCGAGGACACGGTTCAGCTCCTCATCTTTCAGATCGATACGGGATTCTTCTTCGGAAGTGATGTCACGCAATAAGACCGGACGCACTTTTTCGTTATCGGTTATTCCGGGGATAATACGTTTTGCCGAAGGTTCTTTGGTTGCTACGATCTCTTCCACATACGTGTTCCATTCGCCGCAATTAGGGCATTTGCCCACCCATTTTGGAGAGTCTGCTCCGCAATTGGAGCAGACATATACTGTTTTTGTCTTAGCCATACATCTTTAAGATTTGGCGTAAAGATAGGAAAAGTTAGCCAAATAAGTCGAGTGTAAGTTGTTTCTTCTCCGCTTCCAGCTTGCGCAGGTGGCGCTTGCCCTGGGGAGTAACGATTTCAAGTTTGTCGAAACGGGTACGGATCACCGTAGTCACCGTATAGCTGACGTTGATCGTTTCGCCTAATTCGCTTAGCTTACGTGCTATTTCCAATACGCAGTCGATGCACATGCCGCTGGTGAAGGATATCTTTTCGTCGAACATCTGCTTTTTGAAATCTTCGTCGCACATATAGAAGTCGATCGTTTCGCCTCCCTTGTTATATATACCTTTCCAACGGTAACGGCTGTCTTTCAACACAGGTGAAATGATTTCGATCGTTGCTTTGTTATCTTTGATCGTAGGCAGGTCGTCCGAACGCAGGATAAAGTAATCGAACTGTTCACGTTTCACTTCCAGCGAGCCGGAGCGGCTGCCGTTGTTACCATTCAGTTCACGTACGTTTATCTTTGTCACCTTGGGATAACCTTTCAGCGCTTCATAAAAATTGGACTTACATTTACTGAACTTCGGCCATGAAGATAGAAGTTCTACCAGTTCGCGTGGGATCAATGCGCCTGCCTGTTTCAGCTTAAGAGAACGCTTCAGAAGAGCTATCTCCTTCTGCATATTCTCCTCATCAAGACTTGTACGGTCGACAATGGGCCGTCCACCTACCGACAGGGTCGGACGCGTCAGAACCTGCATCAGTATATTTAAAACAATGGAGATAGCACGCGAACTTTCGCCGGCTATCGGCCATATAACCTTATATCCGCCTTCCTGCAAAAAAGGTTCGCAATGGGCAGTCATCTTCACATCCAGCAAATCGGACAGCACACGGATCATGGAAAGTATCTCCTTTTCACAACGGTGTTTGATCATAGCGTCCATATAGCCGGACTTGTCGTTAAAAGAATAACGAAGTTCAAGTTTGTTTGCAAACTTTATCATAGAGTCATCATGTTATTTATCCAAAATCCTGCTAATTACTTTACGGGTTGTTCTTTCGGTTTACGATCGAAGAACGGGTTTTTAGAAGAGGCACTGACAGGGATAGCCATTACACATTTGCTTTCTTCTCCCAACCATCCCAAACGCTGAGCAGCCAGCCCGGCACTAAACATGACACGGGTATCCAGACGCAGATCGGAAGCTGTAGCGCAGGCAGAACCGATGGCAATCCCCAGATCCACCGAATTAATGGTGCATGGAACCGTTGCCGGTTTCTCTACGCAGGTATCAAACCCACAATGTGCACAATTCAATCCCTGTACCTGCTGGCCAGTTCCCAATATGACTACGGCTTCTGCACTTAGTATATTGTCCGCATCACGCAGGAAAAACTTTAATCCGGTTTCAGCAGCCACTTTCAGCATCTCTTCAGACAGCTGATGGATATCTTCGCCGGTCACCATAGCCATTTCTATAATGTCAATACCTTTCCCTTTTGGAGCTGTCCGGGCAGCGGTCATCATCTGACGTACAGCTGTTAACACGTGTTCGTGTCGTATTTCTCTTTCGTTTTGTATCATCTTATTATTGGTTTAGCAGGAACAAAGATACACTTTTACTCGTTTTCAAGTTCAAGATTTGTCATCTTTTCTGTGATGACAAACGGATAATCCGGATATTCGTACAGGCTAAAACGCGGTTCGGTTACTCCTTCGCAATAATTCCAAATGCTACGATATTCCTTTACATCCTCTCCCATTTCTTCTAACTGCCGGAGATAGGCTGCCACCGATTTATTTTCGACAATAAAAACCTCTCCCATTTTATTAATGATCGGGCTGTGACGGCGTCCTGTATCATGATCGAACTTAAGGATACGTTTTCCTTCCGAGGTGAGTCCCACCGTTTTAAAGGTCATACTCTTACCTATGGCCGGCAGATTCAGCACGCTACGGTCTGTCGCTGCAAACAGCAGATGATTCTCTTTCAGGAAATTGACAAGCTTCTTTCCTAAAGGACGTTTATTGGTTACGATATCATCCAATTCCGCCAGCTTATTTTCAGGTACTCTCCCGAAGATCTTTTCTTCATATTGTTCTTGAAGTGAACGACTGTTGGGTGTGAACACGGCATAGTTCTCATTAAAACCTTTGACAGAGAATGTATAATAACAAATCACCCCGACAGAGTTAAGTGTCTGCCGCAGTTTAGCCGTATGTCCGCGACGGGAAGCAGCAACCGTATACACCAACTGGTTCGTAATGACCCATCCGGCATCCAATATCGCCCGGATAGCCCGCTTAGCCTCCGGTGTTACTTCCAATGGAGACTGAAAATGTGTCTGAATAATAAACTGTGATACACCGACAGCCGAGGCCTTTTCCTTAAACTCTTTCAGGATTGCCACCAATTCGTCGGTAATACGCAAAGGCAAATAAGCCAGCAGGCGCGATCCCAAACGAACCCGCTGCAATTCAGCCAGCTTTTCACCTTCCGGGCGATCCTCGTTGGCTTTACGCTTGCGGACAGCCATCTTATAGACAGCTTCCAATATTTTACGTAAGGTCGCATTCTGGCTCATCAAAGCATCCCCTCCGGTGATCAGGATATCCCGCAGCTGGGCATCTTCTTCGAAATAATGCATCAACCGGCGAAGTTTCTTATCCCAGGTTTCTTTCGGCTTCAACGCTTCAAAATCGAAGTTCAGCCGTTCGCTCTGGAAGTCATACATGCGCTGGCAGGAAGCACAGAGACCGCCACAGGCACGTCCCATCGAGTCGGGTATCAGAATGGCGACTTCCGGGTAACGGCGATGGATATTATGTCCTTCAGGCAACAGCCATCCGGCGGCATTCGGTTTGCCGGCTTCCACGATATCCTCTTTTTCCCAGGCTTTGATACTGCCATAGGTATCTACAAGCTCATTCGAGTAAAGTATATAAGAACGGACAGTTTCATCATCAAATCCTTCCGTCCCGGGATTCAGCAAAGACAAATAATAAGGAGTAACGAAGAATGGCATTCCTTTCTTCTTAGCACGTAGCAGCAAATGCATCATTTCTTCCGAAAGGGATTCACCCAGAAAATAGTTTAGCTCTGTCGGGCTTTTTATAGCCATCGACAAATGGAAACGTGCCGTATCCCACCATTCCTGAACCTGATTATACTTTTCCTCATAACTCATTTCGGGGGTAAACTGATAACGGGAAGAAGGGGCCGTACGACGTTCTATCTTCCGGATCAACCGTTTTATGATACGTTCCTTATTGGTTTCACGAATAGCGATGACCTCTTCATCCAAACCAGTCGGCCAACGGTTCATTTGCCGTTTCACCAGTGAATGGTCTGTTTCAATCGCTTCCGGATGTTCCAGCAGCTTGAACTGATGGTAAAGATCGATAAATAGATCAGAAGAGACCTCATCCGTAAGTTTACCTGCCAGTAATTGCCATAGATAGGTAATCGTTTGTATCGACAGCTCCTGCCCCGTCGATAGTTCATCAATCGGGGAACCGTCATATTCTATTAAAAGTAAAATACGTTTCGCGACGGCATTTCCCATATTACCACCTCCTTCATTGACAGCTATCCTGGAAGACACAAACGATCGTAGAGCCTCCCTGAACAATTTTATGTTCCTGCTCTCTTCCGCCATTGCTACCAAATGAGGAAAGTCTCTGTTAAATACTTTTAGTAAATAAGAATTGTCGTACGTTAGTTCTTTTCTTTTAATCATAAACATCACTGCTTTTTAATAGATTGGAATGATTCAAGTCTCAGATCGCTTATTCAAAGGGATTACATTATATTAAGGATAGTTCATTTCCCGAATCGCAAATAACAGATGAAGAAGCTCAGACTTTTACACTTGTCCACAAATATAACATTTTTCATCGAAAAGCAGCGAATATTTAATGGAAAAACATTCTAATTTATGATATAACCGGAGCAAAATGACAATCTTTTTACTGTTCGATTATATTTTGGTTGCATTTTTCCCTGTTTCAGTTGATACAAGTCACTTCTACTTTCACATACGTCTTGAAAAAAGAGCGATAACGTTTGCATTTATCAAAAACTATATTTATATTTGTGACAAAGTAATATTTGAGGTTAAGACCTCTCGTTTTAGGTAAAGGTATTGGTCATTATAAGAATTAAAAAGTCTACTTGTGAAAGTAGACTTTTTGTTTTATAGGACTGTTCACTAAGACAGTCTTTTTATTATCTTTGCAAAGTTTTGATTGATGCAACATTATTAATTATTAAAAAATCACCTATGAACAAAGCAGAACTGATTGCAGAACTGGCTGAAAGAGCCGGATTGAAGAAGCAAAAAGCAGCTAAAGTATTAGATGCTTACATGGAGATCGTGACTGAAAAAATGTCCAACAACGAAGAAGTCGTTCTTATTGGGTTTGGGACATTAGTACCCAGACCTCAAACTAGTCGCTTGGCTCGTAATCCCAAAACAGGTGAGCCTGTTATGATCAAGCCAAGAACAACCGTGAAGTTCAAACCGGGAAAGTTCTTACTAGAAGCGATGAACGGTAAAAAGTAATAGATCCGTTTAAAAGAGCTAGAAACGGCAACGCAGGTTGTCGTTTCTAGTAAATTATTATTGAACCGAACCTTTATCTTAACACAAATGTAACATCTATTTCATCCATCCGAAACAACAATGGCGTTCCTTTGCAGGAAAATAATTAATTTTGTAAACAATGAAATGAGTTTTTCATTTCAATATAAATAAAAAAGACTATGGACATGCCCCGAATTCTTGTTGTGGACGACGAAGAGGACTTGTGCGAGATCCTCAAATTCAATCTGGAAATAGAAGGATATGAAGTAGATACCGCTTTCAGCGCGGAAGAAGCACTTAAGAAAGACTTATCCGTATATCAATTACTTTTACTCGATGTGATGATGGGAGAAATCTCCGGATTCAAAATGGCCAGCATTTTAAGGAAAGACGAAAGCACGGCTAACACGCCTATCATCTTCCTGACAGCCAAAGATACGGAAAACGATATGCTGACCGGCTTCAACCTGGGTGCAGACGATTATATTTCAAAACCGTTTTCCATCCGGCAGGTTGTCGCACGTGTTAAGGCCGTGTTACGCAGAACTACAGAAAAAGAGAAAACTACCGTAAATGAACTTCTCGAATACGAAACACTGGCACTGGATATAAAACGTATCAAGGCTTCTGTCGACGGGAAAGAAATTCCGTTGACCAAAAAAGAGTTTGAGATATTAAAACTATTGCTGGAAAACAAAGGAAATGTATTTTCACGTGAAGAGATCCTGTCGCGCATCTGGAAAGATGAAGTATATGTACTGGATCGCACCATCGATGTCAACATTACCCGCCTGCGGAAAAAGATCGGCCCTTACGGAAAAAACATTGTCACCCGCCTCGGCTTCGGTTATTGTTTTGAATGCTAATACCCGTCATTTGAATTATGGTAAAGAGAGAGAATATGAAGAGCAGAATACCGTTCAGCCAACGGTTGTTCTGGTCTGTTTTTGTGATGTTTCTGGGGTTTACGGTCTGCTTTCTGTTGTTTCAGTATCAGCGGGAGCGCGAATTCTCACAGGAGAAGTTGAATAATGTATTAAGTAACTATAATTACCAGCTATTCCGACGTACACAACAGCAAGGCACCGATATTGACAAAACCGTAAAGCAGTTCATTGAAGATATTCCGCAGAAGGATTTACGTGTGACGATCATTAATCCGGAAGGGAAAGTGCTTTTCGATAACAGCGGAACCGAAGAGTTCAACAACCATAACGACCGCAGCGAGGTACGCAAAGCCCGTTTATATAATGACGGTTTTGCCATCCGCACATCCGGCTCGACAGGTAGAAGATATTTTTATTCAGCCAGCAACATCGGCGGTTACATCTATCGTTCGGCACTGCCTTACGATCCGTATGTACAAAGTGCCCTGTCGACCGACAAGGACTTTATTTATTTCATGGTGCTGATGACCCTGATCTTCTTCTTCGTCCTCTCCCGCTTTACTTTCAGCATCGGACGAACGATATCCAAACTACGGGATTTTGCCCTGAATATAGAGAAGGACAGGATACCGGAAACGGATTATATGTTCCCCAACGATGAGCTGGGCGATATATCGAGGAACATCATCACTTTATATCATCGCCAGCAAAAGGCAAAGGACGAGCTTTCGATGGAACGTGAGAAACTGATCAAGCACTTCCAGTATGCCAAAGAAGGGTTTGCCATGTTTACCGCAGAAGGGAAAGAGATCCTTTCCAATATTCTCTTTATCCAGTTCTTCAACGTGGTTTCCGACAGCCAGATCCGCCAGGCGGAAGAGGTGGTCGACATCCAGGAACTGGAACCGATCAAAGCATTTCTGAATAAGAATATCCCCAATACGAACCGAAAGCGGAAAGTATTGCGCGAGTCGGCGACTGTCGATAAAAACGGAAAGATTTTCCTGATCGAATGTATCCTGTTCCTGGATAATAGTTACGAGATATCGATCAACGATATCTCCCGCCAGGAAGAAGAAAGCCGTATGAAACGCCAGTTGACGCAAAACGTAGCACACGAGCTGAAAACCCCGGTCAGCAGTATACAGGGATATCTTGAAACGATCATCAGCAATCCGGAGCTGGCAGAAGACAAGCGTCAGTTCTTCCTCGAACGTTGCTACTCGCAAAGTACCCGCCTGACGGGCCTTCTACGCGATATCTCCGTATTGAACCGGCTGGATGAGGCTTCCGAACTGTTCGATCTGGCCGACACGAATATCTCTAGGCTGATCAGTGAGATACAAAAGGAGTGTTCGAAAGAAATGGAAGAAAAGCAGATCACATCCGAAATCATCCTGCCGGGTGATCCGACTATTCATGGTAATTACTCTTTGTTGTATTCCATCTTCCGCAACCTGTATGACAATGCGATCGCTTATGCGGGAGAAGGATGCAAGATCACGATCAACTGTTACAAGGAAGATCCTAAATTCTATTATTTCAGCTTCGCAGATAACGGAACGGGTATTTCGGAAGAGCACATCAACCGTATTTTCGAACGCTTCTACCGGGTAGATAAGGGACGAAGCCGCAAGGTAGGCGGAACCGGCCTGGGATTGTCGATCGTAAAGAACGGCGTTAATTTCCACAAAGGCCAGATATCTGCCAAGAGCAGCCCGGGAAAAGGAGTTACTTTCTTCTTTACGCTTAAAAAGAAGTTGTAGTAGATCCTGTAAACCATTCCTTAAATTCGGAAACACGTACTTTACTGACCAATATCTTCTCCGCGACAGGCACCTTCAGATTGACCGACAAACGTCCGTTAAACCAAAGGTCGATATCCAGAACTGCCTTTCGGGAGATTAGATATTGACGGTTTACGCGAAAGAACAGATTCGGGTTCAGGCAATCCGATAGTTCATCCAGTGTTTGTGTAAAAGTATATTCCTTCCCGTCCGTCACAACAGCCTTTACATTTCCTTCATGGATATAGAAAAACAGGATCATATCGACAGACAAAGGAAGCAGTTTATCCCCTTTGACCGGAACGAGGAAATGGGTTTTGTAACTCTCCTGTCGCTTCAGTACATTGATAAGGCTGCTGTAATCCGGTTCTTTCACCGGCGACCCGGCTTTCAGTTGTCTCAATTTACCGATCGCTTTACGGATATCGCTTTGCCCGATAGGCTTCAACAGATAATCAATGCTGTTCACCTTGAAAGCACGCAGGGCATATTCATCATAAGCCGTCGTAAAGATGATCGGACAAGTGATATCGACATGCTCGAATATTTCAAAAGAAGAACCGTCGGCCAGATGAATATCCAGGAAGATCAATTCCGGCATCGGATTGGCACGAAACCATTCGACACTTTCGGTAATACTATCCAGCACGGCTATGATCTCTATGTCGGGAGCCTCATCACACAGGAGCGCCTTCAGATTGCGGACGGCCGCTTTCTCGTCTTCAATAATTAATGCTTTCATATCAATGGAATGGTTACGGTAAATGTATTATTGTCTTCACGCACTTCGATCTCCTCTTTAAATAGCAGGCGGTAGCGTTTTGCCAGGTTCGACAAACCGATCCGCATGCCGCTGCTGGCCGTCAGTTTACGCTGGATCGGGTTATCGACCGTCAAGCGTTTCCCCTCCGAATAGATCCGGATGGTCAGCGGATGGCGGTTACTGATCTCATTATGCTTGACGGCATTTTCAACCAGCAACTGAACCGACATAGGCGGAAGCTGGCAAAGCATAGTCCCTTCCTCAATCCGGATATCGAACGACAGATTATCTTCATAACGCATCTTCAACAGGAACAGGTACGCATCGACAAACTCCATTTCTTCCTGCAAAGTAACGCTCTGGCATTCGTTCTCCTGCAAGGTATAACGAAGCACACGGGAAAGTTCCTGCAGATAATCCTGCGCTTTATCGGGTGTCTCGCGGATCAGCGAACGCAGCGTATTCAGCGAATTGAAAAGCATATGGGGATTCAGTTGATTCTTCAGGGCTTCGTATTGATTAACCAGGTTCTCCGTCCGCAACTGCTGGTTCTCGATCAACACCTGCTGGCTTTTACGGATCAGATGGATCATATAACAACTGCCTGTCACAATACAGGTGATGATAAAGTCACGCAACGGATGCAGATAATGATGTACCATCGCATCGATGGCCGGGATATCGAAATGATGATGCAGGAAGACAAACCCCTGTCCCAGCAGGTTACTCATTACCCAGGTCATGACGAAAGACAGGATCATCTTCAGCCAGGTGATACGTGCCGTTGCCCGGTTAAACCCGAACAACAAAGTGTTGAGCGTAAACAGAATCAGCAGGGAAACGAACGTGAAAAAAACCTCGTTGGCAACATCGGCCAGCCGCATCCCCGGAAACAGGTTATCCTGCCCGGAATGATCGAACAGGGAGATCATTTCCGGGAAATGAGTCAGGAACGCCACCACTACGGAAATGACGATCACCGCCAGTTTATATTTATCTACATTTAGCTTCATGCCACAAAGATACTTATTTCTTTTCTACGCGCGCCGTAACATACATGCCGGGACGAAAACGTTCGTTATTTCCTTTTACCCGTGCATATATTTCAAGAGAGCGGTTGACGGCGTCCACTTCCTGTCCGATGGAGAGCAGGGTGGCATCAAAGGTTTGTTTACCCATACCGTTTACGCGGAACTGGATGCGGCTTCCGGGGGTCAGGTCGCCCAGGTCTTTTTCGTAAGCGGTCAGGCAGAGCAGGGTTTCCCCTTTGTCGATCACATCACAGACCGGTTCGCCGGCATTGAGATATTTGCCCAGATTGATTGCCATTCCCGCCACATACCCATTTAGCGGAGATTTCACTTCGAGATAAGGACGGATCCCGCTTTTCAACAGATCGGCGGGATCGATACCGAGGATCGTCAACTGGGCGGCAGCGGCTTCCAGGCGGCTTTTCATAGAGAGATAATCTGCCTTACTCTGCTGAAAACGTTTCTGTGAAGCAGCTTCCTGCGAGCTCAAACGTTCCTGCCGATGGTATTCGGCTTCCAGATATTCCGCTTGTGCATGCGCTTCGAGATAATTTTGCTGGAGAGTGATAAAATCAGGGTTCTCCAACGTTGCCAGGACAGCACCTTTCCGCACATAGTCGCCCGGCAGCAGAGATGTTGCATGTACGGTTCCCCCCATCGTCAACGTAACGGTGGCATGACGCTGAGGGGGAACGATCATTTTCCCGTTAAAGGAAGAATGATTCGGCATGGCAGTAGCAGAGGTGACGGCATCCACAACAGGCTCTTCGGCTACTGGCTGAACATCTTTTGCCGGTTCACTCATTTCCGCTGCAGGTACATTTATTGTTTCTATATTATCCTTTTCCTGTACAGGAGTATTGCAGGCTGCCAGTAATAAAGCAGCAACAGGTATCAGTATCGTTTTCATATTATGATCTTATTGTATTATATTTTACAGTGATAAAACTACATTCGAAAGGAATATCCTTTTCCTTCGGGAGAAACGTTAACTTCTTTCGGAAGAAAATCGAATTTCATCCGAAAGAAACCCGATCAGTGCGTATATAGCTCCAGTTCCAGCGCGGAGATATTGTAATTGTAAACAGATTCGATATATCCTCTTTTTATCTCCCGCGCACTGTTCAGGCTCTGCACGAACTGCATAATATCCGTTTCACTCTCGCGGAATTGTATCTGCGCACTCTTTAACAAAGCATCGGCTTCCGGCAAAGCTCCCGTCGTGTAATAACGGATACTTTCACCTTGCTGGCGAAGCATTGCCTGCAGTTCATCTATCTTATTGCTTAGCTGGCGCGTACTTGCTTCCGCTTCCGTACGGGCGATATAAGCATCTATCCGGGCCTGCCGCGTACGACTTTGCTGCGGGAAGAACAGGATCGGGAACGAAACGCCGACCATCCAGGAGTTCAGTCCGCTAAGCGGTGCTATTTTCTGGCGGATATAACCGACCGACAGCTCAGGAAAGAAACGACTGCGCTCCACGTTGAGCATCGCTTTTTTTTCGTCTGCCGTACTTTGGAAATATCCGACATGCGCATCCGACAGCACAGCAGCTCCGGTTTCTACCGGGAACAAAGCCAGCGTACTGTCAGCCGGGACGATCGGCCGGTCGGCATAACAAGCCCAGGTAAACCGGCGTGCGGCCTGCTGCAACTCTTCTTCCGACTGCATCAGGCGGGTACGCAGATCTGCGGCGAGCGTGGTTGCCATATTCCGTTCCAGCAAGGTGATATCACCCTGTTCGTAACGGAGT
>OGJY01001049.1_pt1 | contig 34971 bp, 30 predicted proteins | sample 1572231 | NCBI WGS metagenome assembly OGJY01 (sample SAMEA2582121, study PRJEB24529) | metagenome | biome: Human gut stool | place: China | collected 2011
CATTTTCCATGATTTTACTCAGAAGAGTCATCAAGGAATTATGAAATGACTTCTATTCAAAAAATGCTTATCTTGAATCGTATTATAATATAATGTTTGATAAGATAAATATCTTAAGATCTTATCTTTCCCTGAACCAAGACTTTATTTATAATTCTGTTGAAGGGCATAGCAAAATTGCAGAATATGTTGCAAATGATGAAATAGATGCTGCATGTCGCCGCCTGCGTGAGCATATCGCCAATGCCTTCAATGATGACTTCCTCGATTTTCTCAACGCTGTCGTAAAACGCTGAGATATCATATGTAGACTATACCATTCCGGATGCCGTATCGCTCCGGATGCTTCGGGCGGTATTCAGAAAAGGTCCTTGGGTCCTCTTGATAAATGCCGGATACAAGAAATCCCGCAGGCTGCTCCCTGCGGGATTTCTTGCATGGGGGATAGCATGTCCGCCTTATGGGAAAGGGAAAAACAGCAGCCCAAGGTTTCCCCTCTTTTTGAGGTTGCCCTGCTTATCGCCGGGCTTGAACCTTAAAAACAGAAAAAGTCCGCTCAGCTCAAGGCTTTGCGGACTTTCTTTGATTTCTGTGGACTATGATGTGGCGGAGAGGGTTGGAGCCAATTGTATCACTCAATATGTTGAAATGATTGGATTGAACACTCACGGAAAAAGCTGCCGTACCACTGGGATCCTCTATCTCGATATCCTCGCCATACAGGGGTTTTGCGTTCTTTGGATTCGTCCAGCACAGCTCGGACGTTCTGTGCGCTTTTAACGTATCCATTTGAAGGGGAAAGGCGTCAAGGTATGCCTTGCGTCTTCCCTCTGCTTTGGGTTGCTTATTGTCGTTCCGAGACATGCCCCAGGAAGGATCGTCAGGCGACAAAAACGATATCTACGATCACGACAGGGGTCATACTTTGCTCCTTGACATTTATAAGGTTGAGGTGAGCAGGCCGAATAAGGCCCCCGTCAGTTCTTCGATAATGCGGATGGCGGCCGCCTTTGTAGCGGATTCCGACAAGAACACTTTGCTGTGAAAGCTGTCTGCTGCCGCCTCTTCTTTTTTGTTTGAAGAGGGCAGTAGCGGCTTGATGCGTTCCCATAGCTCATCAGGCACATCACGAAAATCTGCCTGCTTCATGGGACAAGCTCACCTCACTGTTCAAAATCAAAAAATGTGTCGGCCATTCTCCTAGGCAGCTGGATGGACATATGCATGATTTTAATGAAGTTCCTCTCACAAGGGCTTACGGATGCTTTCTCCAAGAGCATTCATCCGTTCTCAGAGAATCTGAGGCAGTCCGTTTTACAGAGACGACTCCATGTTGGTAATATAGGTTCAAGCCTGAGCCAAAGGTCTTCAGAGATGTCATAGTAGCATATTCGCCAACGTAACATGGTGAAAATATTAACCAGTCTATCTTCTTTTTTAGAGAAAAGGATGTGCAGTAACATCTTAGTATCTTTATAGACGAAAGTATGCTACCTGTAGCGTATGAAGATCCCTCTCAAAAATACTTTATCTTTCTGTTGTCCAAAAGTGTCCTTGCCATTGGAAAGATGCTTGGCAAAAACATGGGGCTTCCCGGAACGCCGACTGGCAGGTCGTACAGTGGAAGCACATTGCCGTATTGCCGGTGCTGTCGCTGTAGAGTTGTGTGCTCGCTTGGAGGCCATCCTGCCGGGGCTGCTGCCCCAGGGGGCGGCCCTGCCTGCTCTGCTCCATGATGTGGGCAAGATCTGCCCTCCCTTCCAGCTGCGTCTGTACGAGGCGGTCAACGGGCCGGATGTCCGGCAGCGTATGCCGGAGCTGGCCCATGCGGACACGGCACTGGAGAGGAGTGTGGGCGGCCATGCTGCTGTAAGCAGTGCCTGCCTCACCGGGATGGGGGCCCCGATATCTCTGGCCCGCATCGTGGGCGCCCATCACGGCAGACGTGTCCGGGCCATCGCGGAGGACGCTGCCGTTGCCGGTGGGACGGCCTGGATGGAGGTGCGCCGCGAGCTGTGCCGCCGTCTCCTGGGCGAACAGCCAGGCTGGCCCTGCTTCGATGGCCTGTGGGAGCGCGTGGTCTGTGGCCTGACGGTCACGGCTGACTGGATCGCTTCCGGGCCGCTCTTTGATGCCCCCGGGGAAGACTGGGCCCCTCTGGTCGAGCGCGCCGTGGACGAGGCCGGCTTCTGCTGGCCCGGTATCCGGCCGGATCTGTCCTTTGAAGATATCTTTTCTTTCTCTCCGCGTCCGGCACAGCGTGCCCTGTATGAAGCCATCACCGGTCCGGGTGTCTTCATCCTCGAAGCCCCTATGGGGCTTGGCAAGACAGAAGCCGCCCTCTATGCGGCCTACCGGCTATTGGAGCAGGGCAAAAGCAGCGGCATCTATTTCGCTTTACCCACACAGCTGACGTCCAACCGTATCCACGAAAGGGTCGACGCCTTCCTGTCCCGCATCCTGGAGAACAGGCAGGGGGCCCTGCTGCTGCACGGCATGGCTTGGCTGGAACGTTTCCGGCAACAGCGCATGGGACAGGATGCCGCACCGAACCGTTCGTGGTTTGAGCAGGGCAAACGGGGCATACTGGCACCGTTTGCGGTCGGGACCATCGACCAGGCGTTGTTCTCCGTCATGAATGTTCGGCACGGAGCCCTGCGTACCTTCGGGCTGGCAGGGAAGACCGTCATCCTGGACGAGGTGCACAGTTACGATGCCTATACCGGGACCATACTGGATGCCCTGGTGGCGCAATTGCGAGCCATCGGCTGTACCGTCATCATCCTGAGCGCCACCCTCACGGCCAGGCGGCGTGCAGCCCTAATGGCCGGAGATACCGCATCCACCGCCTATCCCTTAATCAGTGCCGCTCCTGTCGGGGACGAAGCTCGGGAAATCGCCTGTGATGCGGGGGCTCATGTGGATGTGATCGTGACGCATGCCACGGATGATGCGGCACTGGAAGAGGCTCTGGAGCGGGCAGAGCAGGGGGAGCGGATCCTCTGGATAGAGAACACTGTGGCTGGGGCGCAGGAGCATTTCCGTCTGCTGGCTGCACGGGCCTCCTCCATGCCCGGCCTGTCCGTAGGGTTACTGCATTCCCGTTTCACCCCGGTAGACAGGGCACGGAACGAGGAATGCTGGGCGGCCTTCTTCCATCCGCAGGCGGAGGGGCGCGGGCAGCAGGGCGGTATCGTGGTCGGTACGCAGGTGGTGGAGCAGTCGCTTGATTTGGATGCGGACTTTCTCATCACCCGTTTTTGTCCCACGGATATGCTGTTGCAGCGCCTGGGGCGCTTGTGGCGGCATGGGGGGCAGGTACGGCGTCCTGCATCGGCCCGGCATGCCGTCTGCCTCCTGCATCCGTCGCTGGAAGAGGCCACAGCGTCTCCCCGGTGGGCCTTCGGCACTTCGGGCCGTGTATATGCTCCCTATGTTCTATTCCGTAGTTTGGAACGATGGCATGACAAAGTATCCCTGCAGCTCCCTGGAGAGATTCGTCCTCTGCTGGAAGCTACCTATGTTGATCGAGAGGAGAAAGATCCGTCGGTTGTGAGCGCCTGGCGGGAGCTGTGCCAGGTCAGGGAGCAGCTGCAGCGGCAGGCTCTGCTCACCCAGGCGGATACCGTCGTGACCGGTGAGGACAGCGAGGTACGTACTCGCTGGCAGGAGCAGGAAGATGTTTCTGTGGTGCTGTACCGGCACTGGGATGCGGGCCGTCGCCGTCTGGTGCTGGCGGACGGAAGCGAAGTGTTCCTGATCCTGCCGCAGGGCGGTTCGGATCGGGAGGAACGCCTCGCTTGCTGGCAAAAACGGCAGGAAGTCGCCGTGGCTCTGGCCGGCAATACCATTCGAGTGAGAGCTTCACATGCACCGGAACGAGATGCCCCCTCATGGCTGGCCCCTTGGATGCAGAAGGGGATACGGGCCGCATGGTTGGCGGAGGATGGTTGTGTCCTGCATGAGGATGGAGTGCCGCTGGCACATCCTGCCCGCTATGATGCCCGATTGGGTTATGTCGTGAAATGAGGAGTATTATGGACGGGAAACGACGATTCAATCTGACGGATGAACCCTGGATTCCTGTAGCTTCAGGGCGTATCAGCCTGCGCGAGGTCTTCAGTAGATCGGACGTGAGGGGCTTGGGCGGGAACCCGCTGGAAAAGATTGCCCTGCTCAAGCTCTTGCAGGCCGTAGCCCAGGCGGCGCGGACGCCCCGGGATGATGCAGAATGGGCACAGCTCGGTACCGAGGGGCTGGCTGAGGCCTGCCTTGCCTATTTGGAAAAGTGGCATGAAGCTTTCTGGCTGTACGGCCCCGCCCCCTTCCTCCAGTTCCCTGCGGTGGCGAGGGCAAAATTGTTGCCTTATGGCAGTCTGTTGCCGGATGTGGCCACGGGCAATACGTCGGTCCTGTTCCAGTCCCAGAAAGAACAGCCCCTGGACGATGCGCAAAAGGCCCTGCTCTTGCTGGTGAACATGTCCTGCTGCTTCAGCGGCAAGAAGGTGGACAAGTCCGTGGCGCTTTCCCCCGGCCTCACCAAGGGGGCCAGCGGCAAGGCGGGTCCGGCGCTTTGTGCCCTGGGATTGCTCCATTCCTTCCTGATGGGGCGTTCCCTGCGGGAGACGGTCTGGCTCAACCTGCTGACGCAGGAACAGGTGGCGCAGGACATCTATCAGGATGGTGTGGGCGTCCCGCCGTGGGAAGTCATGCCGCAGGGCGAAGTGGATGATGTCGCCACCGCGCTCACGCGCAGCCTCATGGGCCGTCTGGTGCCCCTGGCCCGCTTCTGTTTGCTGGAGGAAGAAGGCATCCATTGCGTGGAGGGCATCCAGCACCCGGACTATCTCCAGGGCGGCATGGTGGATCCCAGCGTGACGGGGGACCGCTCCGCCAAAAAGCCCCGGATGATCTGGGCAGACCCGCAGAAGCGCCCCTGGCGTCAGCTGACTTCCCTGCTGGGCTTTTTGCGGCATGAGCAGGCCGCCGCCATGCGCTGCCTGCAATTGTCCTGGTGCCTTCCCCGTCTGGCTTCCGGCCCTCTGGAAGAAATCACCATCTGGGCCGGGGGTATCCGGGTGCGCAGCAATGCCGGTGAACAGTATCTGAGCGGCTCGGACGATGTAGTGGAATCGGAAGTCTCCTTGCCGGTCGCCTGTCTTGGGGATGGCGAGGAGAGCTCATGGTTCCTGTCCTTCCAAAAGGGCATGGAGGATGTGGAGAACCTGGGTAAGACGGTCTATGCCGCTGTGGCAGGCTACTACAGGGAAGAGAAGGCGGAGTCCGCTGAGGGCTGGGCCGCGCGTGCGTCGCTGGATTTCTGGCAGCAGGCGGAAGGCTTTTTCCCCACTCTGGTAGAGGCGTGCGCCCAGGATGGCCCCGATGCCCGGGAAGCGGTCGTACGCCGTCTGCGTGGCTGTGTGCAGGAATGCTATTCCCGGGCCTGCCCGCAGGAAACGGCCCGGCAGCTGGCGCTCTGGGCGCGTCATCGCCCTTTTTCGGGATAACGCCTGTTTCAGGAAAGGATAGTGATCTATGGAAAACAAGGAACTGACACGGTCGCAGCGTTTCGTGGCCGCCGTCCTGGCGAGGTGCCGGGAGGACAAGGGCTTTGCCGCACGTCTGCGTCGGGCCGACAACCCTGATACGGAGCATTATGCCTACGGCTTGCTGGTGGCGTTCGGCATCGCTCTGGAGCGTGACGGGGAACGCCGTGCCCATGCCCTCATCGGAGCCAGCCTGAGCCGCGGCAAGCGGGAACAGGACGGTACGCTCGGTCTGGGCGAGGCCCTGCGGCGCTGCGTGGAGAGTGAGGAGCAAGGGGAAGCACGCCTGCGGCGGATGCTGGCCTGCCGCAGTCAGGAGGAGGCCTGCCGCATGCTGCGGCCGTTGCTGGCGCTCATCGCCTCACGGGACATGCCATTGTGCCATGCCCGGCTGCTGGACGACCTGCTGGCCTTCCATTTCGATGATGCCCGGCGGCGTATCTGCCTGCGCTGGGCCCAGGAGTTCTACGGCAAGCCTGTTCCCGCGGAACCCGTCCCGGGTGGGGAGGAGGGCGCATGCGACATCTGAGCCGTTATCTGCTGAGCGCTGCCGATAGGCGGGCATTGCGCTGGACGGACAGCTATTCCCTGCACCGCATCGTGTATGACCTGTTCGAAGACATGCGGGGCGACGACAGGCAACGCGGCAGCGGTATCCTATTCGCGGACAAGGGCGTGCGTCAGGGCGTGAGCCAGGTCATCATCCTCTCGGACCGTCTGCCGCGTACGCCGCATCGGGGCGTGCTGGAGACGCACCCCTTGCCCGAGAGTTTCCTGCAGGCGGCCTCCTATCAGTTCGAGGTCGTCGTGAACCCTGTCTGGCGCGACAACCGCAGCGGCAGGATCATGCCCGTGCGCGGGCGTGATGCCATCGCGGCCTGGTTCTGTGACCATGCCCCCCGCTGGGGGTTCGAGGTACATGCGGCATCCCTGCAGGTGACGGACGTCCAGGTGGACCGCTTCAGCAAGGGCACGGGGATGGCGACAATCGCGCGGGCTACGTTGACGGGCAGCCTGCGGGTCAGGGAGCGCGAGGCCTTCGTCCGTGCCGCCTGTCAGGGCATCGGCAGGGCCCGGGCCTTCGGCTGCGGCCTTTTGCAGATCGTCCCCTGTCTGTGACCATAACGGAATGACATGTGTCATTTTTGAAAAAAGGACAAAATATATGGCTACCAACATCTTGAAAGGCATCGGCATAGAGTTCCACATCCTGCAATCCTTCCCCGTGACCTGCCTCAACCGGGATGACGTGGGCGCGCCCAAGAGCGCTCTTGTGGGCGGCGTGCCGCGTGCCAGGGTCAGCTCGCAGTGCTGGAAGCGTCAAGTGCGCCTTGCCCTGCACGATCTCGGTCTGTCCACCGGTATCCGCACCAAACGCCTTGCCGAGATGATCGCGGACGCCTGCCTCGCCCTGGGGGCTTCCGGGGAGCAGGCGCTCACCTGCGGCAACGCCATCGCGTCCGGTCTGACGGACGATACGCTGTTCTTCATCTCGCGGCAGGAAGTGGAGCGTCTGGCCGCCTATGCGGCGGAAAGCGGCTTCGAGCTGCCCGTGGAGGCGGCGAAGGCCAAAAAGGGCAAGAAAGGGGACGAGGCCGATACGGGCAAGGTCGCACTCCCCAAGACCGAGCTGGCGAAGATCAGAAAGTGCCTGAGCTTTGCCAAGAGTGCTGCCGACGGGCTGGACATCGCCTTGTTCGGCCGTATGGTAGCCCAGGATCCGAGCCTGAACGTGCAGGCCGCCGCGGCCTTTGCCCATGCCCTGTCCACCCACAAAGTGGTCAATGAAGTGGAGTTCTTCACCGCACTGGACGATTACAACCGTCTTGTCAAAGAAGACGGAGAACGACTGTCCGGCTCCAGCCATATGGGCACGCTGGAATACAACGCAGCGACTTATTACCGCTACATCTCGCTGGATCTGGGGCAGTTGTGGGACAATCTGGGCGGCGAGGATATTGTCGCCGCTGTGGAGGCCTTTACCAAGGCCCTGTATCTGGCGGTACCGGCGGCACGGCAGAGCACGCAGTCCGGTGCCTGCCCCTGGGATTATGCCCGTATCCTGGTGCGTCGCGGCCAGCGCATGCAGCTCTCTTTTGAAAAGCCGGTACGCAGTGCCGCTGGTGGCGGCTGGCTGGCCCCCAGCATGGAGGCCCTGGATGACGGGCTCGCGCGTCAGGAAGAGCTGGCTGGTTCCCTGTACGGCAAGCTGGCCGAGGTCACATACGGCGCCGGGGCGGGCAGCATCGATACTGTCTGCACGGTGCTGCGTGATACTGTGGCGGGCCTGGTGGAGTCGGCGTCATGAGCGTCCTGCTTCTCTGGCTGGAGGGGCCGCTGCAGTCATGGGGGGCCGATTCCCGCTATGGAAACCGCACGACGCTCCCCTTTCCTACGCGCTCCGGCGTCCTGGGCCTGCTGTGCTGTGCGGCCGGACGGGGAGGGGAGCAGCGGGAATGGCTGGCCCGCATGGCGGACTGGACACAGACCGTACGTGCCTATGCCCGCCGAAAGGGCGACAGGGCGGCTCTCGCGCCCCTGTTGACGGACTTCCAGATGGTGGGCAGCGGCTATGATGAGGCCGATGCCTGGCAGAGCCTGCTGGTGCCCAAGACGTCCGAGGGGAAAAAGCCCGTCGGTTCCGGCGCCAAGATGACGTACCGCCATTACATACAGGATATGGCCTTCGCCTGCGCCCTTGAACTGCCGGAAGAGGAGGCCGTCGCACTGGCCGCGGCGCTGGAGCATCCTGTCTGGGAGCTCTCGCTGGGACGGCGGAACTGTCCGCCGTCGGACATCATCGGGCGTGGCGTCTTTCCTTCGGAAGCCGGGGCACTGGAGGCTGCGGACGTCCTGGCTGCCCGGAAAGACAGGTCTGCCGTGCTGACTGTACGCGATGGCGCACAGGCTGATGGTGATGAGGTCTGGACCTTGCGGGATGTTCCGCTTTGCTTCGGGATTGTCAAACGCTACCGGGAACGGCAAGTGACCCTGTATCGCTGACAAAGATCCTTCCCCACGCCCGTGGGGGTGTTTCTGAGTGGTACCGGGATCAGGATTTGGAGGACCCGTCTTCCCCACGCTCGTGGGGGTGTTTCCATTCTTCTGACGTTCACAAAGTTAAATGCATCGTCTTCCCCACGCCCGTGGGGGTGTTTCCATGGTCGGGTCCGCATGGCCCATGACCTCTGCGTCTTCCCCACGCTCGTGGGGGTGTTTCCTATGAGCACCAAAAAGAGTTCGCGCAGAACGGGTCTTCCCCACGCTCGTGGGGGTGTTCCCCACTGTTGGGCTAACGGTGATTTCGTGGCCTTGTCTTCCCCACGCTCGTGGGGGTGTTTCCTGCGCCAGCCCCTGCGCCCCCGCATGCGATACGTCTTCCCCACGCTCGTGGGGGTGTTTCTTACCAGCACCAAAAAGATTTTACCCCCAACGTTTTTTCTCCGCATCCGTGGGGACGGGTGTCAAAAAGATCCGCCCGGTATGGGTCTGCCTATGACCGCGGGCTGTATACGGCTGAAGGCGGTACCATCCTTTCTGGGCGCGAGGAGGTGATATGGCGGAAGAAGGCGGTACGAAGCAGGAGGGCAAGCGTCTTTTTGTCCGGATTACACGGGATACGCTCCCGCGAGTGACGGACAAATATCCGTATCTGTATCTGGAGCGCGGGCGTCTTGAAGTGGATGACAGCAGCGTGAAATGGCTCGATGCCCAGGGCGGCTGTGTGCATCTGCCTGTGGCGACCATATCCGCGCTGTTGCTGGGGCCGGGAACATCCATCACCCATGAGGCCGTCAAGGTGGCGGCTGCCGCCAACTGCAGCCTGTGCTGGGTGGGGGAGGATTCCCTGCTGTTCTACGCGGCGGGCATTACGCCTACGTCGCATACGCGCAATATGCAGCGGCAAGCGTGCCTTTCCACAGATCCGGACCTGTCACTTGCTGTGGCCCGGGCCATGTTTTCCCGGCGTTTCCCCGGGGTGGACATCACGAAGAAGACACTGCCGGAATTGATGGGGATGGAGGGCCTGCGTGTCCGTGATCTTTATGTCGAGACGGCAAAAAAATACGGTGTAGGCTGGAAAGGGCGCAGTTTCGTGCCCGGAAAATTCGAATTGAGCGATCTGGCCAACAAGATCCTTACGGCGACCAATGCGGCCCTGTACGGGATCATTGCTTCCGTGATCCACAGTCTGGGCTATTCGCCGCATCTCGGTTTTATTCATTCCGGCAGTCCGTTGCCCTTCGTTTATGACATGGCTGACCTGTACAAGGGGGAATTCTGCATCGACCTGGCTTTTTCCCTGTGCCGGGAACTGGCGGGGACATATGACAAGTATGCTGTGGCGACCGCATTTCGGGAACGCGTCATCCGTCAGGCGCTCCTTGAGCGTATAGTCAAGGACATAGACCAGCTGATAGGGGAAAAAAGTGCTCGTCGTTATAGCAAATGATCTGCCGCCGGCGGTGAGGGGACGCATGAAGCTCTGGTTTGTGGAGCCACGTGCCAATATTTTCATTTCCGGCATCAAGGATAATGTAGCACAGAAAGTCGTTGACTATCTGTTGGAACATTGCCCTGCGGAAAGTGGACTGCTAATTTTTCAAAAGATTCCGGAAGCTCCCGGCTACCGGATACATGGCAGGGGAGACCATAAACGGGAAATAGTCCTACTGGATGGCTTGCAACTCGTTCGCGACAAGGATACTTCCAATTTTTTGCGTGATAAAATCCAATAAAATCACGCTGTCTTCCCCACGCTCGTGGGGGTGTTTCCTCTTAGCACTTCTGGCACCTATAGGGGCATTGGGTCTTCCCCACGCTCGTGGGGGTGTTTCTCTGGCCCCGATACCACTACTGCTACTGATCTTGTCTTCCCCACGCTCGTGGGGGTGTTTCTGGGGCCGCGACATTTTACAATAGGCTGCGTCGGTCTTCCCCACGCTCGTGGGGGTGTTTCCTCCATAAGCGGGCCGCTGCCCTCTGGACGGAAGTCTTCCCCACGCTCGTGGGGGTGTTTCCTGTTGCCCGCTGGATTGCTGCCCTCGCAAAGAGTCTTCCCCACGCTCGTGGGGGTGTTTCTCTTGAGGTTTGCGCCCTTCCGGCCCGCGCGTGGTCTTCCCCACGCTCGTGGGGGTGTTTCTTCGATACGTTGGAGAGTGGCGGATGCTAAGGCGTCTTCCCCACGCTCGTGGGGGTGTTTCCCTGATCTTCGTGAGGTCGAAGATTTACGGAGGGTCTTCCCCACGCTCGTGGGGGTGTTTCTAAGCGCGCTAGGGAGGTGGACTTGTCCACCTCCGTCTTCCCCACGCTCGTGGGGGTGTTTCTCTACATCGCCGGGCCGATGACCGGTCTCCCAGGTCTTCCCCACGCTCGTGGGGGTGTTTCCGTTCCCCGGACAGATAGGCCAGCAACTTTTCGGTCTTCCCCACGCTCGTGGGGGTGTTTCATCGTAATCCTTAAAAAGTTCCACAGTTACATGGTCTTCCCCACGCTCGTGGGGGTGTTTCCTCATGCGCCACGTCAAAGGAGAGCTGGCTGGCGTCTTCCCCACGCTCGTGGGGGTGTTTCCGCAGTTCCACGGCTTGCGCCAAGGGATGACGCGTCTTCCCCACGCTCGTGGGGGTGTTTCCACCAGTATGTCGGGACCTACAATAAACGCATGGTCTTCCCCACGCTCGTGGGGGTGTTTCTTTTGTGTATCTTGAGGAAGATTGCGACTTGTCGTCTTCCCCACGCTCGTGGGGGTGTTTCTGACAAAAACCCCGTACATTGTGGCGGCAATTGGTCTTCCCCACGCTCGTGGGGGTGTTTCCGTCACGTCCCAGAACGCCCGGCATCCGCCGGAGTCTTCCCCACGCTCGTGGGGGTGTTTCTAGTTGGCATATGGCCCGTGATTTCGCTAATGAGTCTTCCCCACGCTCGTGGGGGTGTTTCTCCATCCGGGCTTAATCTCCGAAACAAGGCGTAGTCTTCCCCACGCTCGTGGGGGTGTTTCTAAAAGAGGATAATGAAAATTTATAGTGACTCTGTCTTCCCCACGCTCGTGGGGGTGTTTCCGCTCTGCCGCGACCCTTTTGTTAAGGACTTCAGTCTTCCCCACGCTCGTGGGGGTGTTTCTAGAGTTTGGTTATCAACGGTGGCTGCTATCTTGTCTTCCCCACGCTCGTGGGGGTGTTTCCCATAACCATAACGATATATCCTGTATGCGTGTGTCTTCCCCACGCTCGTGGGGGTGTTTCCGATGCCATTGAGACCAGCGCTGCCCCTTCTCCGTCTTCCCCACGCTCGTGGGGGTGTTTCTGGACAGAGGATCAGGCAAACCGCCTGCCCGCCGTCTTCCCCACGCTCGTGGGGGTGTTTCCGCATTTTTGCTGCCCTTTGGAGCTCCGTTAGAGTCTTCCCCACGCTCGTGGGGGTGTTTCTTGAGGGGCATGGGCTACTCCTGCACGATCACGGTCTTCCCCACGCTCGTGGGGGTGTTTCCAGGTAGACGCCGGTAGGGACGCGGGATTTATCGTCTTCCCCACGCTCGTGGGGGTGTTTCCAGAAAAGCGCCTACGGCCCCGTACCGAGCGGCGTCTTCCCCACGCTCGTGGGGGTGTTTCTGCCCCAGTAAACGCCGCCTGACGGCCGGGGAGGTCTTCCCCACGCTCGTGGGGGTGTTTCTAGACAGGGCGCGCAATAAGCGCGCCGATTGGAGTCTTCCCCACGCTCGTGGGGGTGTTTCTACCGTATCTTCCGCTTGCCCAGATAGTACCGCGTCTTCCCCACGCTCGTGGGGGTGTTTCTGGCACCGCAAGGGTCATCCTGCACCATGCTCAGTCTTCCCCACGCTCGTGGGGGTGTTTCCTTTCCTCGCGTGACGTGCATCCTATGGACAAAGTCTTCCCCACGCTCGTGGGGGTGTTTCATCCCGAGCTCGGTTCCGTGGACATTAATCAGCGTCTTCCCCACGCTCGTGGGGGTGTTTCCGCTCTGTCGCGATCCTTTTGTTAAGGACTTCAGTCTTCCCCACGCTCGTGGGGGTGTTTCCCGTTACCGGCGGTTTTTTGAGGAGCACGGCTAGTCTTCCCCACGCTCGTGGGGGTGTTTCTCCATCTAAACCAGTACCTCCTGCCATAATAGAGTCTTCCCCACGCTCGTGGGGGTGTTTCCGTGTTGGACGTTGACCGCTACCGCATCACCGGGTCTTCCCCACGCTCGTGGGGGTGTTTCTGGCGGCCAGGCAGGCGAAGAAGTAGGCCTGCTGTCTTCCCCACGCTCGTGGGGGTGTTTCTACTCGGCATCGCCGGCGGGAGCTGTTGAGACCGTCTTCCCCACGCTCGTGGGGGTGTTTCCATCACCACCATCACCGTCATTTCCGCCGTCATGTCTTCCCCACGCTCGTGGGGGTGTTTCCCGCTAGCATTAGCGTTGTGGCCGCCTCGTGTCGTCTTCCCCACGCTCGTGGGGGTGTTTCTCATTGGCATTGTCAAGATCCCTGTCAGAAAAAGTCTTCCCCACGCTCGTGGGGGTGTTTCCCCAGATCAACACGATCCATATAGCCATTCGCGGTCTTCCCCACGCTCGTGGGGGTGTTTCACTCTTCCCCGGTCCGGCCAAGACTGTATTTTCGTCTTCCCCACGCTCGTGGGGGTGTTTCCGATGGCCATTTTCCCGTCGTTTTTCACATTTCGTCTTCCCCACGCTCGTGGGGGTGTTTCCGGTGCTTGAAGCTCTCCGAGCCGGAGAAAGAAGTCTTCCCCACGCTCGTGGGGGTGTTTCTCCCTTGATGGCCTCCAGGCTGCCTTCCGGCAGGTCTTCCCCACGCTCGTGGGGGTGTTTCCCGTAGATGCCTTGACCATCGCCGCATCAGCAGCGTCTTCCCCACGCTCGTGGGGGTGTTTCTGTCCATATCCAGACCGGGCAGCATGGTTGCCGGTCTTCCCCACGCTCGTGGGGGTGTTTCCTTGCCCTTGATGCGCAGCTGCACGGCCTTGTCGTCTTCCCCACGCTCGTGGGGGTGTTTCTCTTCCTTGTCGGACATTCTGGAGACTGGAGACGTCTTCCCCACGCTCGTGGGGGTGTTTCCCTGTCCCGGAAGAACGGCGTTGCTGTGACAACGTCTTCCCCACGCTCGTGGGGGTGTTTCCTCCTGGAACTGCACGGCCTCCACGGCCCACAGGTCTTCCCCACGCTCGTGGGGGTGTTTCCTTGCCCGCGCCCCGGATGACACAGCGTCGAAAGTCTTCCCCACGCTCGTGGGGGTGTTGCCAAGACAGTCTCCTGCATGGGGGACTATCCGTTCGAAGTGGGAGCTACTCCATGTCCTGTGTCCTTATTCAAAAGAGATAAACGCTAACGGAACACTTTTGAAACGGCGAAAAAAAGCCTCATATAGAGCCAATTTTCTTCTAATTGTTCCTATGCTTTATAGATTTAAAAAATATTTTTAAAGAAGTAAGTAGTCTGCATCAACTTTATAGGATACAGAAAAAGTTCCGGCTCGTTTGAAGTAGAACAATGAAATAATTGTCGTACTATCTAAGCATATCTGGGTATTTTCTGTTCTGAATAGAAAATTGATAGAACAGATTATAACAGGTGAGATCTATGCTCATATTAGCTTGTGAAAATACCTTAGAGTTCAGCTCTATCGCATGATACTTCATCAGGAGGTGAAAGGGAGAGACGGTTGGCCTCTCCCTTCCGTCAGCGGTAGTCGTCAGACGCTGTGCTTGAATACGTTTTGAGGGCCGTAGAAAGGTACGCGCCGTTTCTTCCCTCGTGTTCCTGAGCAGGATGGTTATAATGCGTCTCCCATCCGCTTTCCTGTTGTAGTCAGCCTTGTTTTTCTTGAAGCATTGACACCAAATTTTATGTGAGAAATTTCCATACGCCTTTCTGTGTCCGTTCTTTGTGTACTCGGGACGCCTGACCGGTCTGCCCCGTACCGTACTCCAGGTAGCCTACCACTCTGGCATGCCCCACACGCCGGGTCATTTTCCGATGTCCCTGACTTTCGATGGCATGGAGGGCAAGAATAATATCCCGAGGCTTGAGCTGCTTTATGGGAAGGTCCCCAAACGAGGGAAAGACGTGTCGTTCCAGCCGTTGCATCTTGAGGCGGCGGGTATTTTCTGTCTGGGTGACCGTGCGCTTTGCATACCACTCTTGAGCGACAACGCGGGAGGTAAGGGGGGTCTCCTCGTCCTGTTGCTTCTGTTCAGCACGATATTGTTCGTTGGGGTCAAGGCCTTGCACCAGCAGCCCATGGACGGCGTCGCGTTTTTCGCGGGCTTCTTTTAGGGAGATGGTGGGATACGGGCCTATGGTGAACTGTTTTTGCGTGTTCCCTTCTTTCCAGAGCATCCGCCATACTTTGATGCCCGAAGGTGAGGCAAAGAGCCAAAGTTTATCACCGTCGCCGATTTTGATCCGCCGTGCGCCGGGCTTGAGATTTTTAGCTTGTCTGTCCGTTAAGTTGTTGATTCCGCTTATAAAGACTCTATTGGGTGGTACAGGCGAGCGTGGAACGGTGGTACACGAGGCCTGTACCACCCGCTGTACCACCTGTGCGCTGAAATCGACAAGGTGCGGATAGGAACCGATGCGACTATAGGAAGTAAAAAAACAAATCCCGCCAAGTAGTTAGGTACTTGGCGGGATCGTATAAGTCGCTTTTCTGGCGGAGAGGGTGGGATTCAAGAGATTCCACCCTAACACTTCGAAAATATAAGTACTTTTTATTTTCGACTGCTTCTGTGTGTAGCATATTTCCGTTCCTGTGGGTATCGCCTTTTTCCCTCTGTCCGTCAAGCGCTCTGCCCGTCGGTGAGGACCTTGTATAAGGTGGTCCTGCTCACGCCGAAGTGCCGGGCCACGTCCGTCTTGCTCTGTCCCGCCGCGACCATCTGCCGTGCCTGCTCCGCCTGTTCTGCTGTGAAGGAGGGCTTGCGTCCCTTGTACTTCCCCGCCGCCTTGGCAATGGCTATGCCCTCCCGCTGCCGCTCCTTAATCATGGCCCGCTCGAACTGGGCCACGGCCCCGATGATTTGAAGCTGTAGCTTTTGGAAAGGGGCTTCCTTGCCGGAGAAGGTCAGGCCTTCCTTATGAAAGACCACGGCCACGGCCCGCTGCTTGAGGCTCTCGATGATATGCAGCAGGTCTTGCAGGTTGCGGGCCAGCCTGTCGATGCTGTGGACGTGCAGGGTATCGCCTTCCCGCACGTAGTCCAGGCAGGCCATGAGGCCGGGACGCCGGGTGTCCTTGCCGCTGCATGTGTCGATGAAGGTCTTGTCCAGCGGGACCCCTTCGAGCTGACGGGCGGTGTTTTGGTCGATACTGCTCACGCGGATGTAGCCGATGTTCTTCCCGTTCATGGTCGCTCCTTTGTTGTGTTCATTTAGAGTTATAAACTTAAATAGTATTTGTCAAATAAATCCCAAATCAACCCTAGATGAACATTTTTGGGAATGATGGTCTATGCTCGTCTGATGTGTACCCTAACTGGACAGATGGGAGAGCAAAGATACCCATGCCAGCCACCTATGGAGGACGGGCGGCGGATGGAGGCAGACAGGGATAGGGAAGGGGGCTACGGAAGGCTTCGCACGGGGCAGTGCATAAGAATGTCCAAAAGCAGGGGCGGCGGGGTTATGCGCCGGGCCGCATCAGAACTATCAGCACGGCAAGGAGCCCGATACCGGCGATAAGCATGATGGCAATACGGCCAAGGATGCGTGATTCCAGCTCCCGCAGGTCTTGCTTTGTCACCATGTGTCCGCTCATGTTCTGCATGGAAATGCCCGACCGGCATGACATGCTATCGTCTTTCTGTACTTGGTGGGGGACATCATCTTCTGGTCTTTCATCTTGGTAAGACTCCCGTGACGAAAGATAGGCCGCTGTGAGGCCTATGGCACCAGCTATGCAAATAATAAGAAAAACGGCTGTCATGATCATGCAGTGTCTCCCAAGAGAAAGGGCAGCGTTGTTGATTACTGCCTATAGGAAAAGTCAGCCATTTCCCGCATGGTGTCAATGTCGTCTGCCGTTGCTGCCGTCCGTCTATCGGGCAGGATGTGCTGGAAGGAAAGTCTCTCCGGCATAGGGGAAGCCGTCTTTGGAGAGGAGGTAGGCCTTGACCATCTCTGTCCCGAAGCCCCGTCTCACGGGATACTCAACGACCCCCAAATTGGGTTTGCTGAAGATTTCAGGCGCTTGCGTCAAAGCCTGCCTAATACGCGGCTTCGTACTCCCCAAAATTGGGTTCTACGAAGATTTCAGGTTGTTGCGTCAAAAACTGCTCGATGTCACGCAACATATGGTCATGTCGCTTCCCGGAAATTTTCGCCACTTGCAGCTGGTGACGGCGGGAACAGGGAAGGCCCGGCAAAAAAAGCCCCATGCGGATGGCTGGGCCATGCGCACAGGGCGGAGGATAAGACAGTGGAGAGGCGGCTAGCCATAAGCGGCTTAGGGGCAGCCAGAGCAGCATGGCCGCAGGGTGGGGCGAACAGAGGCAGTGTGTCCATGATATGACCACCTTGTCCAGCATGTCCGTCCTGCGGAGGAGCAGGCCCGCCAGCGGTAGCAATCGGATTGCTACCCTTCCGTCCTGCGGAGAGGGAAGCCGTCCTTGGAAAGCAGGTAGTCCAGGCGCTTCGCTGGTGTGACAGGCCACTTCGTAGTCTCCAAGGTTGGGGGGGAGGAAATTTTCGGCAAATCCAATTTTGGATTGGCCGAATATGAGCTGAGAAACAACTTCATAGGCTTCAAGATTGAGTGCTATGAAATTTGCGGTACGCGTCGGCTTCGGGGATGATGGAGAGGCCACGGAGCTGGAAGTCAAAAGTTCCGATTCAGAACCTTTGCTTCGGGGATGAGAAGGAGATGGACAGGCGGCATCTTAACCCAAGTCCCCGATTCAGGGACTTGGCTGACTTTATTTATTTTTTGCAGTGTTGCTGAATGGCGGTGCCGGGTTTCTCGTACCCCAGAGCCAGCGCCACGTCCCGCGCTACGAAGCACGGCTGGCCCTCGGCATCCAGCAGGACGCGGAGGCTGACTCCAGGCATGGTGGGGTGTCGGCAGTATCGCTCCCCTTGCTTGTCTGTCAGCAGAATCAGAGGGCGTAGCTCAAGGCCGGGATTCAGCAGGAGGTGAGAGAAGAGGAAGGCCGGGCAGATGCTTATGGGAGCGGTGTCGTCCTGTGGTAAGGGAAGACCGGGGTAGTACGGGGAAAAAACTGAATCCCGTAATACGAATAAGGCTTTCAAATTTTTGTGGTGAAGATGCTTCCGGCTGAGACAGGGAACGGAAGTTTGTTTATGATAGGGAATAAGAGCCATAGATGACGACACGATGACTAAATAGCAATCATCATCATGGATAAATAAAAAGAATACTTTGATAATCTTTGTCCAATAGGTAGAAGGATACTCTTTTGTTTTACATGTAAAAGATTACAACTTTAGGTTCCTTCTTTGGTTTATCTCTTTAAGATATTTTTAGAGCCCCCCCTTACCCCCCAAGAACTCCCCCGCCCTTCTTCCACTTAGTGCCACCTAATATGTAACATGGTAAAATTCTTTGTTTTCTTTCTCTTTGGAATGATATGCTCCGCAATTCCCATGGGATGGGAATCGCTCCGCCCTCTGCTGGCAGGGATGAGCTGCGTAGAGGGATGACCATGATGAAGGGGATGATGGTGACTTCCAGTATGAGGGGACGTAAGAACAAAGCCAGCAAGGCAGAAGGCTGCAAGACGACCAGAGGCCCGGCGCTCCTCCTTTTCGAGACCTCCTGCACAGGGCAATGCCTTGGGAGGTCGTCCAGCCTCTGCCCACGGGGCAGGAGCAGCGCAATATTGGGGTTGAAAGCCCTCTGTAGTCCAGTAAGAGAATCGTGATAAAGATTTGCTGCCAATGAGCGTCTGATCATATCAGAAAACCTTTCTTCTTGCCCGGGACATGGTTCGGCGGTATCGTTCCGGGAAAAGTCTGACGCAGTTTTACGGCCCGCTTTGCATGGGAGAGGGACTGCCCGGAGGAAATATGTCTGATATGGCCAAGAGCGACATCCCCCAGGGGAGCAATGCCTTTTATGACCATCCTATCCTGAATTCCCCCTATGAATGTCCTACACGACACTGGGAATTGAAGGATGGTCTTCCCACTCAGCGCATCAAGCCGGTGCGCCGCCCGGCGGATTTCATCACGCCCATTCCCAAGCCCAAAAAGCGCAGGGGCAAGGTAGAGCAGGCCTCGCTGCTGACCATCCAGGATCTTTCCAGCGAGCAGGAATACCACAAAGCCCTGATCAACCAAGTCCGTAATCATGTGGCCGCATGGCGGGCATTGCCGCCGTCGCAATGGAAAGTCTCACCCACCACGGCGCGCCTGCTCCAGCACTGGCGGCATCATGCTTTCAGCGGCATCCGTCCTTTCTTCTGCCAGGTGGAAGCCGTGGAGACGGCCATCTGGCTGACGGAGGTGGCGCCACAGCAGAAGCGCTACCAGGAGATCCTCGAGCACCTGAAACAGGCCAATGACGAAGCCAATTCCGGCCTGCCCCGTCTGGCGCTCAAGCTGGCCACGGGCGCGGGCAAGACCACGGTCATGGCCATGCTCATCGCCTGGCAGACGCTCAATGCCGTGCGCAGCCCGTCAACAAGAAGTTTCACCAAGGGCTTTCTGGTGGTCGCGCCGGGCATCACCATCAAGGACCGTCTGCGCGTTCTGCAGCCCAATGATCCAGACGCCTACTACGCCAGTCGCGAGCTGGTGCCGCAGGATATGTTGCAGGATCTGCAGCAGGCGCGCATCGTCATCACCAATTACCATGCGTTCAAGTTGCGGGAAAAGCTCAAGGTCGCCAGCGGGACCCGTGCGGCTCTGGAGGGCTGGCGTGGGGAGCAGCTGGATACCCAGGAAAGTGAAGGCGAGATGCTGCAGCGCGTCATACCCGAGCTTATGAATCTCAAGCGCGTCATGGTCATCAATGACGAAGCGCATCACTGTTATCGGGAAAAGCCCAACGCCGATGCCGTGCTGGAAGAGGAGCTGAGTGATCTGAAAGGGGCGGAGCAGACCGAGGCCCGGAACGAGGCCAATGAGAACCGTGAGGCCGCCCGCCTGTGGATCTCCGGTCTGGAGGCAGTGCAGCGCCGGCTGCAGATCCTGCGCGTGATGGATCTTTCGGCCACACCGTTTTTCCTGCGTGGTTCCGGTTATGTGGAAGGTACGCTCTTTCCCTGGACCATGAGCGATTTCTCTCTCATGGACGCCATTGAGTGCGGTATCGTCAAGCTGCCGCGTGTGCCTGTGGCGGAAAATATCCCGGGCAATGTGCTACCCGTGTTCCGTAATCTCTGGGAACATATCCGCAAAGATATGCCCAAAAAGGGCAGAAAGACCACCCTGGACCCTCTGTCCCTGCCCCTCCGCCTGAAGACAGCCCTGGAAGCTCTGTACGGCCATTATAAAAAGGTATTCGACAGCTGGCAGCAGGAGGGAATCTCCGTGCCACCCTGCTTCATCGTGGTCTGCAACAATACCTCTACGTCCAAGCTGGTCTACGACTATATCTCCGGTTTTTACCGTACCGGCATCGATGGCTCGCAGGTCCTGGAGAACGGCCGTCTGTCTCTGTTCAGCAATTTCGACGAGAATGGCCAGCCTCTGGCCCGGCCTCGTACCCTGCTCATTGACTCCCAGCAGCTGGAAAAGGGAGATGTGTTGGACGACGCTTTCACCGAGGCCGCCAAAGACGAGATAGCCCGCTTCAAGCGGGAGATCCTGCAGCGCGGCGGTCCTTTGGCAGCGGAGCTGCAGCGGGGCGGTACCCTGAGTGAGGCCACCATCCTGCGCGAAGTCATGAACACCGTGGGCAAGTCCGGCCAGCTGGGCGAGAGCATCCGTTGTGTGGTCTCGGTCTCCATGCTGACGGAAGGCTGGGATGCCAATACTGTCACGCATGTGCTGGGCGTGCGCGCTTTCGGCACCCAGCTGTTGTGCGAGCAGGTCATCGGTCGCGCCTTGCGGCGTCAATCCTATGACCTGAACGAGGAAGGCCTGTTCAATGTGGAATACTCCGACGTGCTGGGGGTTCCCTTTGAGTTCACGGCACAGGCTGTCGTCGTCAAAGCCACCAAGCCGCGCGAGAGCGTGCAGGTCAAGGCCGTGCGCCCGGATCGTGACGCGCTGGAGATCACCTTCCCTCGTGTGGTGGGCTATCGTGTAGAGCTGCCGGAAGAGATCCTCACTGCGGATTTCAACGAAGATTCCTGCCTGCAGCTCACCCCGGAACTGGTGGGGCCGTCCATCACGCGTAACGAGGGCATCATCGGCGAGGGGGTGAACCTGAGTCTGGATCATCTGGACAAAGTGCGCGAGAACACCATCCTCATGCATCTGACCCGCCATCTGCTGATGCACAAATTCCGCGATGCGGGGCAGGAACCCAAGCTCCATCTTTTTGGCCAGCTCAAGCGTATCGCCGCGCAGTGCTGCACCAGTGTTTCAGCTGCGCGGGCAATACCATGCCGGGCCAGCTGCTGTATCGCGAGCTGGCGGACATGGCCTGCGAGCGTATAACGGCGGCCATCACACGCTCCCTGTCATCCAGAAATCGTCCTGTGACGGTCATCCTGGATGCCTACAATCCGCAGGGCTCCACGCGCCACGTCAATTTCACCACCACCAAGCCCAGCCGCTGGCAGACCGATGCCCGCAAATGCCACGTCAACGGGGTGGTGCTGGACAGCGACTGGGAAGGGGAGTTCTGCCGCGTGGTGGAATCTCACCCCCAGGTGCGCGCCTATGTAAAGAATCACAACCTCGGCTTTGAAGTGCCCTATACCTTGGCAGGTGAGGCGCATGTCTACCTGCCGGACTTCATCGTACTGGTGGATGACGGCCACGGCGAGGACGACCTGCTGCACCTGGTGGTGGAAATCAAGGGCTACCGGGGTGAGGACGCCAAGGAAAAGAAGTCCACTATGGAAACGTACTGGTTGCCCGGCATCAACCGCCTGGGGCAGTTTGGCCGCTGGGCCTTTGTGGAATTGCGGGAAGTGTACCGCATCCAGGACGATTTTGCCGCACGGGTCGAGCAGGCTTTTGCCGAGGCTGTCAGCGAGGCCTGTGATCAGATGAAAAAGGGATAACGGCCATGCATCATACCGCAAAGATGGAGCAGTTCAGCCGCGCCTATGTGGCCGTCATAGCCGCCTAGGCGGGCTGTAATCCCAGCAGACCGGAAGTAGATAACGACAGTGTGGACCTTGAGCTGTGCATGAAGGATATCCCCAATTGCAAGTGGACGCGGGGCAGGATCGCGATTCAGCTCAAATGCACGCATGCGGTGGATCGCTCCAAAGATGAGATCGCGTTTGCCCTGCCTGTCAAAAATTATAATGACTTGCGTGCCGACGTCATAGATCCACGCCTGCTGGTACTGGTATGTGTGCCGGAAGATTGCGAGGACTGGACAAAACAGACGGAAGACCAGCTCTGCCTGCACCACTGTGCCTACTGGCTTTCCCTGGCCGGGAAACCCGAAACGGAAAATGACAGCACAGTCACTGTCCACATCCCGCGAAAGAACGTCTTTTCTGTGGACTTTCTGAAAGAAGCCATGCGGCATAGTGCCAATGGGGAAATGATATGAGAGTGCGTATTTCAGACAAACAGGTGCTGCAGTCCATCACCCCCGTGCAGCTCATGGCCTATTTGCGCAGTAAGGGCGCCACACAGCTTGACGAATATCCCGGAAAAGCCACCATCTGGCAGTATGGCAGCGAGGAATTGCTGGTGCCCCTGGCCACTCGTTTTGCCGACTATCCCGTGCGCATGGCGGACATCCTTGCGGCACTGGAACGGGAGGAGGACCGCTCCCAGCTGCTTATCGAGGCGGATCTGCGGCACAGCGGTTTTGATGTGATCCGCGTCAGGAACGTCTCGGAAGATACCCGGGACGGTTCGCTTAATATCATGCGCAGTGTGGACTTTGTGTCCCAGACACGCGACCTGCTGCTGGCGGCCGCCTGCTCGGCGGCAACGCACAAGATCAGCTATCCCGGCAGAAAACCGCAGGATGCGGAGCGCTTCATGGACAGCGTGCGTTTTGCCCAGACAGCGCACGGCAGCTTCATCCTGCAATTGCTGGCGCCGGTTGCGCCGGATCTGAATGTTCAGGGCACGCTCGTGGATATCCCGGAAGCGCTGCCCTATGAAAAACGGGTCGTCCCGACGCTGCAAAGCGGTCTGGAGGCCTTGAATACGGCGGCCCAGCAGGCCAGCAATGACAGCAGGTTGGAGCACTTCCAGCAGGCGGCGGCATCAGGCTTGACCACCAACCTCTGTGATGCTGTCACTGCGCTCCATGAAAGCCTGAAACCCCAGTATATCGAAATCGGCATCAGCTATTCAGCCAACCGGCGGCAGCAGCGGCCGCTGGCCCGCATTAGTGTGGATGCCGGTTATATGCCCCTGATCCGGGAGGCCTCTGCCGCCATCAAAGCCACGGAACCGGAACCCGAACAGGTGGTGCGTGGTCTGGTGATGGGTCTGGAATCCCCGGACCCTGTGGAGACCGGGGTCATCAAGATCAGGGACATCATGGCGTCCCATCCCCGTGTGCTGCAGGTCCAGCTTGCCGGAGAAGACTACCTGCAGGCCATTACCGCCCACAGGGACAAGCTGCTGGTGGAGATTTCCGGCACGGTGGTCAAAGCCGGGCGCGGTCAGCGCCTGCTGGCGACATCACCCTTGAGCATCATCGTTGAAGATAACGTGTAAGAAAGGATACGGCATGGCTCGCAAAGCTTCTCCCCTCAAGACCGTTGAGACCATCACCCATGAGGCCGACCGGCGCACCAACATCCCCACGGCGGAGTATCAGTCCGTCATGCGGCAGGAAGAGCTGGCCCCCGTGCGTCTGAGCTTTCAGAAGCGCGACCCGGATCTGGACCCGCAGCTCATCTGGCGCGGCAAATACGATGGGGATGACCGCCTTACCGTGCAGGCCCCGCCCTTGTACATCCAGGAAAAGGTCCATCCCCGCGCCCTGGTGCAGGAGCTGATACGCGAGACCAAGGCCGCCCGGCCCCAGCCGCAGGAGCAGCTTTCGCTGTTTGCGGATTTCAACGGCATTGCGCCGGATGCGGACAAGACCGATTTTTACCAGCACGACCAGAACTGGACCAACCGCATGATATTGGGCGACTCCCTGCAGGTCATGGCCAGTCTGTCCGAGCGCGAAGGCCTGCGCGGCAAGGTGCAGTGCATCTATATGGACCCGCCCTACGGCATCAAGTTCAACAGCAATTTCCAGTGGTCCACCACCAGTCCAAATCAGAAAGATGGTAAAGATTTTACACGGGAACCGGAACAGGTCAAAGCCTTTCGCGATACCTGGAGGTATGGCATCCACTCCTACCTCAGCTATCTGCGCGACCGCTTCCTGCTGGCTCGCGATCTGCTCACGGATTCCGGCAGCATCTTCGTGCAGATCGGTGACGAGAACGTGCACCGTGTGCGGGCGTTGATGGACGAAGTGTTTGGGGAGGAAAATTTTGTCAGTCAGATTTCTGTAGTAAAAACGAGTGGTTTTTCTGAAAGAGGACTACCTTCTGTATGTGACTTTTTGTTGTGGTATGCAAAGAATGTTGATGTAATAAAAATACATGACTTGAAATTAATTCGGAGTATTAAAACATTATCTGAACAGTTTAAATTTATAGAGATTGATATAGATAATGTAAAAAATTTATCTAATAATCAAATATATGGACGGGAACACATCCCTGCTGGCAAACGTTTTATGCTTGCAGACCTTACAGGGCAGGGAGAAACGAAAGATGGTTCTAGAAATTTGTCATTTCAAAATAAAATATATTCTCCAACGAAAGGACGACATTGGTCTACAAATGAAATGGGAATTCGGCGTCTTAGATATTCAAATAGACTTTATGCAACAAAACAAAGGCTTGGATGGAAAAGATTTGATTGTGATGCCCCGTATATAAGAATAACTAATCAATGGAATGATACTGCTCAAGGTGGAATGTCCTTAGATAAGATATATGTAGTCCAAACAATAGCATTAATTATCCAACGCTGTATCCTCATGGCCACCGATCCCGGAGATCTGGTGCTGGACCCCACCTGCGGTTCCGGCACCACGGCCTATGTGGCTGAGCAATGGGGCCGCCGCTGGATCACCATCGATACCTCGCGCGTGGCCCTGGCTCTGGCGCGTGCGCGCATCATGGGCGCGCGTTACCCCTATTATCTCATGACCGACAGCCCGGAAGGTCAGGCCAAGGAAGCGGAGCTGAATGGTCGCGGTCCCTCCACAGCGCCCACCTTCAACAATATCCGCCTGGGCTTCGTCTATGAACGCGTGCCGCACATCACGCTGAAGTCCATTGCCAACAATGCCGAGATCGACGTCATTTACGAAAAATGGCAGCGCACGCTGGAGCCGCTGCGCGCGACCCTCAATGCGCAGCTGGGCGAACAGTGGGAAGAATGGGAGATACCCCGCGAGGCGGACACAGCCTGGAGCACGAAGGCGCGCGACACGCACGCTCGCTGGTGGCAGGCCCGCATTGCCCGCCAGCAGGAGATCGATGCCTCCATCGCGGCCCGTGCCGACTATGAGTTCCTTTACGACAAGCCCTATGAGGACAAGAAAAAGGTGCGCGTGGCCGGCCCCTTCACGGTAGAGAGCCTCTCCCCGCACCGCATGCTGGCCGTGGGCGCGGATGGCGAGCTGCTGGACCCCGCCGCACCGCATGAGGGTGCGGACGGCCGCGACTTCGTGGGCATGATCCTGGAGAACCTCAAGGTCGCCGGTGTGCAGCAAGCCCACAAGGACGACAAGATCGACTTCACCAGTCTGACCCCCTGGCCCGGAGCCATGATCTGCGCCGAAGGCCGCTACAACGAAGGCGAGACCGAACGCCGCGCAGGCATCTTCATCGGCCCGGAATTCGGTACGGTCTCGCGTCAGGATCTGGTGCAGGCCGTTCGCGAGGCTGCGGATGCGGGCTTCGATGTGGTCGTCGCCTGCGCGTTCAACTACGATGCCCATGCGGCGGAGTTCAGCAAGCTGGGCAAGATCCCTGTGCTCAAGGCCCGCATGAATGCCGACCTGCACATGAGCGAGGACCTCAAGAACAACGGCAAGGGCAATCTCTTCGTCATCTTCGGTGAACCGGACATCAGCCTGCTGCCCGAAACCGACGCCAAAGGCCGCGAGACCGGCATGCTGCGCGTCAAGGTCAATGGCGTGGACGTGTTCCAACCCAGCACCGGCGAGATCTGCTCCGGCGAGGCCGATGACATCGCCTGCTGGTTTGTGGATACGGACTATGACGAGGAAAGCTTCTTTGTCCGTCAGGCCTACTTCCTGGGCGCCAACGATCCCTACAAGGCCCTGAAAACCACCCTCAAGGCCGAGATCGACAAGGACGCCTGGGAAAGCCTGCACAGCGATACCTCCCGCCCCTTCCCCCGACCGGAGGGCGGCCGCATCGCCGTCAAGGTCATCAATCACCTTGGCGACGAAGTCATGAAGGTATTCAGAGTCTGATCCGGTGCATCGTCAGGCAGAGCTGCCGGATGCTCTGCGTATGCATACTTGAAAACATCCGCGCCAAAGAGCGCTTAAACGACACGCGAGCATGTTCCTTCCAGGCGCATGTTCGCGTGTCGTTTAGAGAGTTCTGGATAATGGGGAAGTGACGCTTTCTCCCGGCATGATCAAAAAGCTTCTTTGGACGGCATGTTTATGAAAAGCCCCTTTGGTCCCGGTTTCTGTCGGACAGGCCAGCATGTCGGGAGCGACGGGATCTCCCATATGCCTCATTTTGGCCCGTATTGGCCTTCTCCCGCATTTTTGTTTGAAACGTGACTCATTTATCGAGAAGGAAGAATTTGATGGCTTAAAATCGAAATACGGGGATTCTGAAAATTTATCTCCACTGTGATATTCTGTCCTTACAGCATCATGGATGATTCAAGTCCTTGTGTCACATCGCTAAAATCAATCTTCTCCAGTGCCTCCTGCAATACAGGCAAGGCGTACTGCTTTCCTTCTTCATCACGCCCATAATTCGCAGAGACGCCTTGCTGTGCATGTCCCTGTAGAGCATCAAGGAGTTCCGGGGCAATCTGGCCGCTGTTGCGTCCTTCGCGCGTGAAGGTATGCCGGAAGGAATGGAAGTGTTTCCTGTCCCCGTTCTCCAAGTCCAGACTGGCAAGGAAGCGCCGCCACCACTGCGAAAAGGCGTTGCTGCGCTTGCCGCCGTCCTGCTTGTCCGAAAGGAGGGAGAACAGCTTGCCCGTCCCTTCCCCCTGCCGGGCGAAGTCGAGGAAGTCCAGCTCCAGCAGACGGGAATGCAGCGGGACCTTGCGGATGGAGGCCCTGTTCTTCACTCGGCGGCCTGTGGCCATCTCGGCGCGGATATGGATGAACCAGACACCGGCCTCCTGCCGCACGTCCTGCCGGTCGAGCTGGGCCAGTTCTTCTATGCGGGCACCCGTGTACAGGGCCAGCAGGACGAGCCACCTGTAGTCAAGGAGCTTGGTCTTGCTGGCATAGAGCCGCCCCACAGCGCCGCAGCCGTGCGGATGGTACAGGCCGGAGCGCTGGAAGATGACGGACAAATCCTCCTTGGAGAAGGGCAGGACGGACACGTCTTCCAGTTCCGTCGTATTGCTGGCGGCCCGTACCCCGGTGCAGGGATTGACCTCCACAAGCCCGTTGTTCACGGCATAGGAGAAGACCACCTGCACGAAGGCAAGGTATTTCTCGTTGATGGTGCGGGCCGACAGCTTCGGGGCCTGCTGGAGATGGGGGAAGGCCCCCTTGCGGATGCGCTCCAGCACGGTCGGCATGGGGAGCTTGGCGAGGGGCGCGGGCAGGTTCTTGGGCAGGGCCAGCAGGGCGTCCTTGTAGCGGATGATGTGTTCCCGCTTCCTGTAGGCTTTGATGGGAAGGTCGCCTGCCTGCTCTATGAAGCGGCGCACGGCCAGTTGGACAGACAGGAGGCTGGAGGGGGCAAGACCTGCTCCCTTCTCCCGGATGTAGGCTTCACAGACTTTGCTGAAACGGGGATTGTCCGGGCCTTCCTGTGTGCTGGCATCGCCGCCGGGGACGGCTCCGGCCTGTGCCGGGGACTGCCCTGTGCCGTGCGGAGGCAGCGGGGCCGTGACGAGGGCGGGCTGCCGCATGGAGGCCCACGCTTCCCCGTCCAGATGGGCCAGAAAGAGCTTCTTCACCTGCCATTCCTCGGCCAACAACTGATGACATATCTTCCTGAATCTGGAGCGCACAGCGGCGGCCTGCGGGCTGTCGTCTTCCCCGCTGGCGGGCGGCATGGCGTAGCCGTGGCGGGCAAGGAAGGCCTCCGCCATGCCCAGCATGGGGGAGACATCCCCGTCCCGGAGGCAGAGGGGCGCGGCCTCGATGAAAAGGGACGCATCCCTGCGGAGCCGCTCCTTGTAGCGGGCGCTGGGAGGGAAGAACAGGGGCGGCTCTTTGGGCATGCAGGACGGGCCTTCCAGCTCTTGCATGAGTTCCTGCTGCTCCTGCCATTCCTTGCGGGCCTGTGCTTCATCCTCGGCGGGAGGCGTGTTCAGGGCCTCCAGAGCGGCCTTGAGGGATTCGTCAGGATAGAGGGCCAGCAGGCGTTCCTGCTCCTGTTCGTCCATCTCGGCAAAAGGACGCAGCGGCGCGGTGGCGGGAGAAGGCGCGGCAAGGGCGGCGATGGCCGCAGCCGGGGCAAGGGCCTGCTCCTGCTGCTCGGCAAGGCGGCGGCGATGCTCGCGGAACTCTTGGTCTAGCTGGATGGCACGCAGGCGGGCGTTCTCCAGCGCCTGATGGAAGTCCCGTGTCTTGAGGGAGAAGGTCAGCTCTTTCTTGGGGTCGTAGACAGGCAGGAGGTCTTGCGGGACACGCAGGCGGAAGTAGTAGGTGCGTCCCCGCAGGAAAGGGGTGGGTGTCTTGAATGACAAAGCGCTCATACCTCCGGTGTGTAGCATGTTTGTGTAGCAACCGAAAGTATAAGCGCTTATTTTTCTTGTATATTCTATTATTACAAGGCGTTATAATAGAATGGCGGAGAGGGTGGGATTCGAACCCACGTACCGGCTATTAACCGATAACTCGATTTCGAGTCGAGCGCGTTACGGCCAACTTCGCTACCTCTCCGCTCTTTGGAGCTGTGCATGCACAGCAAGGCCGAAGGCATTATTTAGTCTGTTTCGGCGAAAAAAGCAATAAGTTTTCTTGCCGTCCCGGGCGGCATCAGGCCTCATCCGTCCTGGTCTCGGGCAGCCAGTGCGCAAGCACGGTCTCCCTGTGGACATCCAGCAGCTCCAGCACGGGCTTGGGCACCAGAAAATCCACGTTCAGGCCGTGCAGCCAGCGGTGGCGGATGCGCGAGGCACTGACCGAGATCCACGGCAGGGGCACGAAGTGGACCTGCCCGCCGCCGGGCAGGCGCATGCGGCGGCTCCCGGGCAGGACAGGCTCGCACGGCCGGGCACCGGGCCACATGCTTTCCGTGGCGGCAAGAAAGTTCTTTTCCGAGCCCTCACCGCGCGGCACCACCACCAGCTGGCAGAGTTCGGGCAGTTCCAGCCCCCGGTGCCAGTGGGGCAGCAGGGCATAGTCCGGGTTGCCGAGGATGAAGAACAGGGGCCGTTCCGGTGTTTCTTCACGACAGGCCTGCAACGTATCCCAGGTATAGGAAAGACCGGGACGTCCGGCTTCCATGCGATTGCACGAAAGGCCGGGCAGGCCGTCCAGACAGGCTTCCACCATGGCGGCGCGCAGGTCGAAGGGCAGCAGGCCGCTCACCACCTTGTGCGGCGGTGCGGCGCAGGGCATCAGCTCCACGCTGTCGGCCAGGGGGCGCAAGGTCTCCGCCATTTCGATGGCCAGACGCAGATGCCCCACATGCGGCGGGTTGAAACTGCCGCCGAACAGGGCCCGGCCCGCTGCGCGCTTCCCGTCCATGTCTATTGCCGCACCTGCCCCTGACCGAAGACCACGAACTTGGTGGTGGTCAGTTCCTGCACGCCCATGGGGCCATAGGCATGGAGCTTGGAGGTGGAGATGCCGATCTCCGCACCAAGGCCCAGCTGGCCGCCATCGTTGAAGCGGGTGGAGGCATTGACCGCCACCATGGAGGCATCGGCCTCACGCAAAAAGCGCATGGCGTGCTCGTGATCGTTGGTGCAGATGATCTCCGTGTGGTTGGAACCGTAGCGGGCGATGTGTGCCAGGGCCGCATCCATGTCGTCCACCACGCGGACGGCCAGGATCAGGGCGTGGAATTCCTGTCCCAGATCGTCGGGGCTCTGGGCCTTGGCCGTGGGGCCCAGCAGCGGCAGGGAAGCGGGGCAGGCGCGGAACTCCACACCGGCCTCGCCCAGACGCCGGCCCACTCGGGGCAGGAAGGCTGCGGCGCAGTCCTTGTGCACCAGCAGGCATTCCAGGGCGTTGCAGACGCCGGGACGCTGCACCTTGCCGTTGAAAACGACGTCCAGGGCCTTGTCCAGGTCCGCGTCCGCGTCCACGAAGGCATGGCAGACGCCCTTGTAATGCTTGAGCACCGGCATGGTGGCGGCTTCGGTCACGGCACGCACCAGACCTTCGCCACCGCGCGGGATCATGACGTCGATATACTGGTCGAGCTTGCACAGCTCGGTGACCGCGGCGTGATCCGTGGTCGTCACCAGCTGGGCCGCATCGGCGGGCAGACCGGCTTCTTCCAGGGCCTGGCGCAGCAGGGCGGCCAGAGCGGTGTTGGAGTGCAGGGCCTCGCTGCCGCCGCGCAGGATCACGGCATTGCCCGCCTTCAGGCAGAGGATGGCCGCGTCGATGGTCACGTTGGGGCGGGCCTCGTAGATCATGGCGATGACGCCCAGCGGTACGCGCATGCGGCCCACCAGCAGGCCGTTGGGGCGCTGCCACTGGCTGTCCATGGCGCCTACGGGGTCGGGCAGACCGGCCACATGCAGGCAGGCGGCGCGCATGTCGGCCAGTACGGCGGGATGCAGGGTCAGGCGGTCCATGCGGGGGGCGTCCAGGCCCCGGGCGCGGGCCGCGTCCAGATCCTGCGCGTTGGCGGTGCGCAGCTCGGCTTCCCGCTCTTCGAGCAGGGCGGCCAGACGGGTGAGGGCGGCGTTCTTGGCCGCGGGGCTGGCCTTGGCCAGCAGGCGGGCGGCTTCCTTGGCCTTTTGGCCGAGCAGGGTCATTTCTTGTGCCAAAGTCATACGGGCTCCTTGGGTTGGCTCGTCTCTCTATACGCTGCCGCAGGAGCGAGGGCAAGGGGACGGCCCCCTGTACGGGATGCCGCTGTACGCCCGGATATCCTTCTTTTTTGGGGGAAAAGGCGTCGGTGCGGAAGGCGGATATGCCTCCGGTTTCCGGTCGACGCCCTCCCGGGAAGAGGAGCGTCCGGCTTCGGGATTCCCTACTGCCGGCAGGGGTTTTTCTTTGACAGAAGGCCGCTCCCTATCCTACATAAATAGACCGCACCGTGACAGCTCCGGCGACCGCGGGCGAAGCTTTTGCAAGGAGCACTGAAAGAAATGAATCCTGTCAGACCTCAGAATACCCCTGAATCTCCTACCCTGCTCAATGACCTCAAGGCTGAGGTGAGCGCGGAAAGCGCACCGCTGCTGCAGTTCATCGTGCGCAACAGCGGGCTGATCGTGGGCGTGGTGGTCGTCCTTCTGGTGGCCCTGGTAGGCACCGCCGTGTGGCGCTGGCATCAGGGCGGCCTGCAGGCCGAGGCCCAGACCGAACTGGCGCGTATCGGCATCACCATGAAGGGCGGGGATCGCCTCAAGGCGCTGGACGACCTGGCAGCCAAAGCTCCCGAGAACATGCGTTACAGCATCTATCTGATGCAGGCCGAGTTCGCCATGCAGGATCAGGATTACAGCCGTGCCGAACAGGCCTATGCCACGGCGGCCAAGCTGGACGCCGACGGTGCCATGGGCCTGATGGCCGCTCTGGGCCAGGCCGGCGCGCTGATCAAGCTGGATCGTCCCGCTGATGCCGTGACCCTGCTGCAGGGCCTGGAGAGCCGCGCCACCGAGGACGGCCGTGCCACCCTGCGCATGCTGCTGGGCGAAGCCGCCGAAGCGGCGGGCAAGACCGATGTGGCCGTTGCCGCCTATGAAGCCCTGGCCGCCTCGCAGCCTGGTCTGGACGGTGAGTTTTACCGCTCGCGCGCGGAAGCGCTGGGCGGTGGCAAGACCGCGCCCGTGAAGGACGGCGCGGAGAACAAGTAGTAAGAACGTTGGCGGCCCCTCTGCCGACGCGCACGGGCCGGGAGGACACATGAGCAAACATCCTCTGCTGCACGGGGCGCGTGGCGAGCGCCACGTTTTGCTGGGCAATGAAGCCATCGTACGCGGCGCGCTTGAAGCCGGCGTGAACATGGTCACCTGCTATCCTGGCACGCCTTCTTCCGAAGTGCCGGATACCTTTTACAAACTGGGGGGCGAGGGCCGCTACAAGATCGAGTACGCGGTCAACGAAAAGGTCGCCTTCGAAGTGGCCGCCGGTGCGGCCCTGGGCGGTGCCCAGGCCCTGGTGACCATGAAGCACGTGGGCCTCAACGTGGCGGCCGACCCGCTGTTCACCTCGGTCTACACCGGCCTGCCCGGCGGTCTGGTGGTGCTCTCCGCCGATGACCCCGGCTGCCACTCCAGCCAGAACGAGCAGGACAACCGCTACTATGCGCGCTTTGCCTCCCTGCCCTGTTTCGAGCCTGTGTCCGCCCAGGAAGCCAAGGACATGACCCGCGAGGCCTTCCGCCTGGCCCGCGAGCTCCAGCAGCCCGTGCTGCTGCGTACCACCACCCGCGTCAGCCATATGCGCGGCAATGTGGAATTCGACGATCTGCCGGCGGGTCCCGCGCCCATCGTGGACTTCCAGCGCAATCCCGGCCGCTTCGTGCCCGTGCCCGCCGTGGCCCGTGGCCGTCACCGCTCCCTGCTGGAGATCATGGAAAAGGCCCGCGCCTTTGCCGAGTCCAGCCGCTTCAGCCGTGAATACGGCCCCGAAGGCTGCCGTCTGGGCATCATCGCCAGCGGTGTGGCCCGCAACTATCTGGCCGACGCCCTGGCCTCCGGCGGCTGGGAAGAGCGCGTGCGCGTGCTCGAGCTGGGCATGACCTGGCCCCTGCCCGAAGGCCGTATCGAAGCCTTCCTGCAGTCCTGCGACCGCGTGCTGGTGCTGGAAGAAGGCGAGCCTCTGCTGGAAGGCAGCGTGCGCGCCCTGGCCCAGAAGTGCGGCTGCAAGGCCCGCATCGAAGGCAAGGACGAGACCCTCACCGTGCTGGGCGAATACTCCACCACCCTGGTCCTGCGCCGCGTGGCCGATTATCTGGACTGCCCCTGCCCGGTCAAGGCTTCTTCGCCCGTGGTCCGCGAGCTGCCCGTGCGTCCGCCGAACCTTTGCGCCGGCTGCTCCCACCGCGCCGTCTACTACGCCGTCCGCCACACCTTTGGCGACGACGCCTACTATTCCAGCGACATCGGCTGCTACACCCTGGGCATGCTGCCGCCCCTGCGCATGGCCGACTTCCTGGTCTGCATGGGCTCCTCCGTGTCCGCCGGCAGCGGTTTTGCCCGGGCTTCCGGCAAGCCGGTGGTGGCCTTCATCGGTGACTCCACCTTCTTCCATTCCGGCATGACCGGCCTGGCCAACGCCGTGTTCAACAAGCACGACATCCTGGTGGTCATCCTCGACAACGGCACCACCGCCATGACCGGTCACCAGCCCAATCCCGGCATGCTGCAGGACATCCTCGGTGAAGAGGCCATGCATCTGGATATCGAATCCGTGGTGCGCGGCCTGGGCGTCACCGAATGTGTGAAGGTCCGTTCCTACAACCTCAAGGCTCTGCATTCGGCCCTGGAAGACATGCGCGACAAGAAGGGCGTGCGCGTCATCATCGCGGAAGAACCCTGCGTGCTCTATGCCCGCCGCCGCCTCAAGAAGGCCGCCGCCCAGGTGGCCTATGTGGCCGAGCAGGGCGCCGATGCCCAGCGCTGTCTGGAAGAACTGGCCTGCCCCGCTTTCTATCGCAATGGCGAGGACGTGGCTGTGGATGAAAATCTCTGCACCGGCTGCATGGTCTGTCTGCAGGTGGCCCCCAAGGCCTTCAAGGCCAGAAAGCGCGCCTAGGTGAGGTGTATTATGCAACATAGCGACAAACAAAAGCGTCTTCGTATCTTCTTCACCGGCGTGGGCGGACAGGGCACACTGACCGCCACCACCCTGCTGGCCCGCACCGCTCTGGATGCCGGGCAGGAAGTTGTGGCCGGCGAAGTCCACGGCATGGCCCAGCGCGGCGGTGTGGTGGAATCCGTGCTGCTGCTGGGCGGCTGGCGTTCGCCCAAGCTGGATCTTGGCGAGGCCGACATCCTGCTGGGCTTCGAGCCCCTGGAGACCCTGCGCGGTCTGCCGTACCTGCGCCCCGGCGGCGTCATCTTCTCCAGCCGTGATCCCATGCCGCCCCTGAGCGTGTCGCTGGGCATGGCTGCATACCCTTCCATGGAAGAGATCGAGCAGAAGTCCCGCGCCGTAGCCAGCCAGTGCCATTTCCTGGCCTGCCGCGAGCTGGGCATCCAGGCCGGTGCCGCCCAGGCGGGCAATACCGTGCTGCTGGCCGCTGTCTGTGCCTCGGGTCTGCTGCCCTTCGGTATCGACGCCCTCAAGGCCGCCATCGAAAAATACCTGCCCGCCAAGCTGCAGGCCTCCAACCTCAAGGCTTTGGAACTCGGTCAGGCCGCCCTGCATATGTAACAGCAGCATGGCCGTGCTGTTTGGCTGAGGGGGGGGACCCCCGCATCTCCGCTGTCGATGCCCGTAGCTTCCTTCGTCGCAACGGGCACGGCCCAAGGGGTCGCCATCCGGTCGCTGCCAGCGCGAGAGGTGTTCCCCCGCCCCTCAAATTCCCCACCCCCTCCCCAGCGCGCTTCAGCGGGGAGGGGGATTTTTTATGGTGATGGCTCTGGATGCTGCGAATTTTTTTATCCGGAATTTTGGGGCGTTGAGGTTCGGCACAGCAGCAATGCGGCCGTTGCTGATACAGTGGCAGCTTCCCGAAGAGATTTTCCAAAGTACAAAAGGCCGTTGCCGACCTAATGCCTTTCTGGTCCGGATTGCGATCCCTTTCTTGTAAGGCAGGAAAGGGCGACACGGATATTCGTAAAAAGGCACAAAATTGTGTGGAAGGCGCGGTAGAAGAGGCTATGGAGGAAAGAGTCTTTCAGAGCCAGAGCAGGAACCAGGTGGTATTCGTACGAATAAGGAAAGGCGCTGTCCGCGTATGCGGGCAGCGCCTTTTGTTATGGGCTTTAGCCTGTTGAGCGCCTGGCAGGCGCGAAACAAAAAACCA
>OGJY01001064.1_pt1 | contig 34455 bp, 28 predicted proteins | sample 1572231 | NCBI WGS metagenome assembly OGJY01 (sample SAMEA2582121, study PRJEB24529) | metagenome | biome: Human gut stool | place: China | collected 2011
AATCCGCAACTGCTGATGACAACAAGAAGTTGTTTATCGAGACTTATGGCTGCCAAATGAATGTGGCAGATAGTGAAGTAATCGCCTCTGTGATGCAAATGGCGGGTTATTCGGTTGCCGAAACGCTGGAAGAGGCTGATGCGGTGTTTATGAATACCTGTTCTATCCGTGACAATGCCGAACAGAAGATTTTGAATCGTCTGGAGTTCTTTCATTCGATGAAGAAGAAAAAGAAGCACCTTATTGTAGGTGTATTGGGGTGTATGGCCGAGCGGGTAAAAGATGATCTGATAGAACACCATCATGTGGACCTTGTAGTAGGACCGGATGCTTATCTGACTCTTCCTGAGTTGATTGCTTCGGTAGAGGCCGGTGAGAAGGCAATGAATGTAGAACTTTCGACTACTGAAACCTACCGGGATGTGATTCCTTCGCGTATCTGTGGTAACCATATCTCCGGATTTGTATCCATCATGCGCGGATGCAATAACTTTTGTACCTATTGTATTGTGCCTTATACCCGTGGACGTGAACGTAGCCGGGATGTGGAGAGTATATTGAATGAAGTGGCCGATTTGGTATCAAAAGGTTACAAAGAGATCACTCTGCTGGGGCAGAATGTAAACTCTTATCGTTTTGAGAAGGAGGGGGGGGAAGTAGTTACTTTCCCAATGTTACTTCGTCTGGTGGCTGAGGCTGCACCGGGAATACGTGTCCGTTTCACCACTTCGCATCCCAAAGATATGAGTGATGAAACCTTGGAGGTGATTGCACAGGTTCCTAACGTATGCAAACACATTCACCTTCCCGTACAAAGCGGAAGTTCGCGTATCCTGAAATTGATGAATCGCAAATATACGCGTGAATGGTATCTGGACCGGGTAGCGGCGATCAAACGTATTGTGCCCGATTGCGGACTTACTACCGATATATTTTCCGGCTTCCATTCCGAAACGGAAGAAGACCATCGGGAATCACTTTCGTTGATGGAAGCTTGTGGTTATGATGCAGCATTTATGTTTAAATATTCGGAGCGTCCCGGTACTTATGCTTCCAAGCATCTGGAGGACAACGTTCCCGAAGAGATAAAAGTCCGTCGGCTGAATGAAATCATTGCTTTGCAGAATCGTTTGTCGGCCGAATCCAATAATCGTTGCATCGGTAAAACGTACGAAGTGTTGGTTGAAGGTGTTTCGAAGCGTTCACGCGACCAGCTGTTCGGCCGGACCGAACAGAATAGGGTAGTGGTATTCGACCGCGGTACCCATCGGATAGGTGATTTCGTGAATGTGAGAATCACGGAGGCCAGTTCTGCCACATTGAAGGGTGAAGAAGTCTTCAGCTAATCCGGGTTTTTGTATATAAGATAAAAAGGTGTAGTCATCAGGAAGGTATGATTGCACCTTGTTTGTTATATGGCTACATTGTTTTATCTTTGTGCGTACCTTAGAAAATAGAACACTATGAAGAACAAATTATTTATTTTATTTGCATTTTGTATTTCAGTCCATGTTTATGCTCAACAGCCCTCCAGGGAGATACCTTTAAAATATGGAGCTACCAATATTGGCAAACGTCAGGATGATGCTATGAAGCGGTTTCGCAACAATCGCCTGGGAGAGTTTATTCATTGGGGACTGTATGCTATTCCCGGTGGCGAATGGAAAGGTAAAGTATATAATGGGGCTGCCGAATGGCTGAAATCATGGGCTAAAGTCCCTGCTGCCGATTGGCTGGAATTGATGAAACAATGGAATCCTGTTAAGTTCGATGCCAGACAATGGGCTCGGATGGCCAAAGAGATGGGAGTGAAATACGTTAAGATTACGACAAAACATCATGAAGGTTTCTGTCTCTGGCCCAGTCAATACAGTCAGTATACCGTAGCGCAGACGCCTTATAGAAAAGATATCTTAGGTGAATTGGTGAAAGCCTACAATGATGAAGGTATCGATGTACATTTCTATTTTTCGGTGATGGATTGGAGTCATCCGGATTATCGTTATGAGATTACATCGAAAGAAGACAGCATTGCTTTCAGCCGTTTTCTGACTTTTACCGACCATCAGTTGAAGGAACTGGCTACCCGTTATCCGACAGTCAAAGATTTCTGGTTTGACGGAACTTGGGATGCAAGTATCAAGAAGAACGGTTGGTGGACAGCTCATGCCGAACAAATGCTGAAAGAACTTGTACCGGGAGTTACCGTTAATAGCCGGCTTCGTGCCGATGATTATGGTAAGAGGCACTTTGACAGTAATGGCCGTCTTATGGGAGATTATGAGTCGGGATATGAACGGCGTCTTCCCGATCCGGTAAAAGACTTACAAGTGACTAAGTGGGACTGGGAGGCTTGTATGACTGTTCCCGAAAATCAGTGGGGATATCACAAAGATTGGTCGTTGAGCTATGTTAAAACCCCGATAGAGGTGATCGACCGCATTGTGCATGCGGTGTCGATGGGAGGAAATATGGTAGTGAATTTCGGTCCTCAGCCCGATGGAGATTTCCGTTCGGAAGAGAAAGAGTTGGCGATGGCATTGGGGTGCTGGATGAAGAGGTATGGTGAATGTATATATGGATGCGACTATGCCGGATGGGATAAGCAGGACTGGGGATACTATACCCGTAAGGGGCAAGAGGTATACATGGTTGTATTTAATCGCCCCTATTCGGGGCTTCTTAAAGTAAAGGTTCCCAAAGGTACCGAAATAGAAAGAGCCGTTTTGCCGGATGGACAGGTGGTAAAGGTAACTGAAACTGCCCGGAATGAATATAATGTGGCCATGCCTTCGCAAGATCCGGGTGAGCCGTTTATAATCAAACTACAAGTTAAGGAGGCTTCCGGAGCAGCAGACGGATATCGGGACGCATTAACGTAACGGTACCCCGTCACGCTATGCACTTGCTTTAACAAACCATTAAAATAAAATATCATGAGAAAACTATCTTATTTAATCATCGTGTGCTTATGCCTGTGCAGTGGTGTCATTCCTCTGATGGCACGTCAGGTCACGGCTTTCAATACCGGCTGGCAATTTAAGAAAGGTCCTTTTGCTACAGATCCGATGCGGGCCGCCTCCCAATGGGATGGAAAGTGGGAAACGGTCGAAATTCCACATACCTGGAATGCCATGGATATGCAGGTACAGTCGGGCTCTTTCTACGAAGGGGCAGGCTACTACCGCAAAACACAGTTCTTTCCCCACGACCTGGAGGGTAAGCGTGTTTTTTTGCGTTTCGAAGGGGTAGGAGCCTGTGCCGAAGTGTATGTCAACGGGAAACTGGCAGGTACGCACAAAGGTGGTTATTCTGCCTTTGCATGCGAAATAGGTACAGCGCTCAAACTCGGTGCCGAGAATGAAATCATTGTTAAAGCCGACAATAAAGCCCGTCCCGATGTAATTCCGGTCAATCAAAACCTTTTCGGTGTCTACGGCGGTATTTATCGTCCCGTATGGCTGATTGTAACCGAACAGAATAACATAACGGTTACCGATTGTGCCTCGCCGGGTGTCTACATCACCCAAAAGGATGTATCGAAGAAATCGGCCGATATCACCGTAAAAGTAAAATTGGATAATGCAGGACTTCAACCTGCTGCTGTAACACTCGAAAACACTATTTATACGCAGGAGGGTCAGAAAGTCGGTACACACAGCCGGTCGTTTGACTTGAGTCCGCAAGGGACACAAACTTATTTGTCCACTTTTAAACTAAAGAACCCACATCTCTGGCAGGGACGTAAAGATCCGTATCTTTATAAAGTTGTCTGCAGGCTGATGGCAGACGGAAAAGTAATCGATGAAGTGGTGCAGCCTCTCGGGGTGCGGAAGTATGAGATAGTAGCCGGGAAAGGCTTTTTCCTGAACGGAGAGAAGTACCCGATGTATGGTGTGACCCGTCATCAGGATTGGTGGGGATTGGGTAGCGCCCTTAAAAACGAACATCACGATTTCGATTTGGCTGCCATTATGGATGTGGGAGCCACTACTGTCCGTTTTGCCCACTACCAGCAATCAGACTACCTTTATTCCCGCTGTGATACATTGGGACTGATTATTTGGGCCGAAATACCTTGCGTGAACCGGGTGACCGGATACGAAACTGAGAATGCGCAAAGCCAGCTTCGCGAATTGATCCGCCAGAGTTTCAATCATCCTTCCATTTATGTATGGGGGCTTCACAATGAAGTATATCAACCACATGAGTATACAGCTGCATTGACCCGTTCTCTCCATGATCTTGCCAAGACAGAAGATCCGGACCGTTACACCGTTTCGGTCAATGGGTATGGTCACATGGATCATCCGGTCAACCTGAACGCAGACATACAGGGTATGAACCGTTATTTTGGCTGGTACGAGAAAAAGATACAGGACATCAAGCCATGGGTGGAACAACTTGAAAAAGACTATCCCTATCAAAAATTGATGTTGACCGAATATGGTGCCGATGCGAATCTGGCTCATCAGACCGAATACCTTGGGGATGCCCTGAATTGGGGAAAGCCTTTTTATCCGGAAACATTTCAGACTAAGACACATGAGTACCAGTGGAGTATTATCAAAGACCATCCGTACATCATTGCTTCTTATCTCTGGAACATGTTCGATTTTGCCGTACCTATGTGGACTCGTGGCGGTGTGCCTGCCCGTAACATGAAGGGGCTGATTACCTTCGATCGTAAAACAAAGAAAGACTCTTATTTCTGGTATAAAGCCAACTGGAGCGAAGAGCCGGTACTCTATCTCACACAGCGTCGCAATGCCGATCGTGAAAAGCGAACGACAGCCGTTACCGTTTATTCCAATATCGGAATTCCGAAAGTATACTTGAATGGACAGGAACTGAGTGGCATTCGCAATGGCTATACCGATGTACATTATGTGTTTGACAATGTATCACTTGCCGACGGAAAAAATATACTGAAAGCTGTAGTCTCAACTAAGGGGAAGGAATATACTGACGAGATTGAATGGAATTATTCCGGTGAGAAAAACAGGGAAATCGATTCATATGAAAATAAGAATGAACATTCGGGCTTTTGATCGTAGATTTCAAAATTTCCTACGAAAATGTATTTTGATCTTCCATCTTCCACCTCCTGTTTTTAAGGACCGAATAGATCATAAATTTCTGATAAACAGATAAAAATTCGGATTTTTATCTGTTTATATCCATTATTGTATTTTGTTTTTCTCGTTATCTTTAGTGAAAATGGTCTTTTCTTTATCTCGTCCCGCATACCTGTGCCCATTGTCCCGGGTACCCAGGCCCATCAGCCCGTGTATGCGGGCCGATGAGCCCGGGTATATGGACTCAGATAATGATGCCATATAAGGAAGTAACATTCTTATTGTAAGCGTGTTATGAAAAGAAGATTATTAACTTGTTTTCTTCTGAATTTGCTTTTTGAAAGGAGTATAAAGCCGTATAACTTTAGAAAACCTCTTTAATATATTGTGTAGGTGGAACTTTATAGAATTTCTTAAATCGTTTTCCGAAATATTTGGCATTACAAAAGCCTAGAAAAGTGGCTATTTCCGTAACTGTATATTGTTGGGTAACCAATAAAATTTTAGCTTTATTCATTTTGAAATAATGCATGTATTCTGTAGGTGTCTTGTCTGTAATTTCTTTTATTTTGGTGTAGAATTTGGTACGACACATTCCCATATCAGCACTTAACATGTCAACTGTATAGCTTTCTGTTGAAAGATTCTTTTCCAGAAGCTTGTTCACTTTGTTTATGAACAGTGTGTCCTCTTCACTTTTTGCAGTTGGTGAAGGCAGATTGTCCGACAGGTTTTTCTCCAGGAGTTTCATGATACGTTCATGCTTATTGATAAGTATTTGTATATCCATTTTGAGTCTGCAAATATTGATTGCGCGCGGTTCCAATTTATCTACTCCACAGTCCGCATGGGCAAGATAACTTCCGTTATCATTGTTACTGATCAGGAGAATGACAGGAATATGAACCATGCTTGTATTCGATTTTATTTTAGAACAGATTTCCTTGCCGCGTATGCCGTTTACCGTTTCGTCAATAACGATAATATCCGGTAGCCGATCTCCCGAGAAATGTAATATCTGTTCCGGATTTTCAAGGATCGTTATTCTGAAAAGTATGGAGAACGCCTTATGCAAATAGTTGCTTAACTCTGTATCTGCCATAACCAGCAGTATGTGATGCTGTTTTTTATCGGGACGGATGATTTTATCATCTTTCATTACAGGAGGCACTACTTCTGGACATTGGATGGTATTACAATATCCGTTGATAGGTACAGTAACCCGGAGAGTTATTGACCGTCCGTGATAGCTGCCAATCAACTTTCCACCATGTAAGCGGATTATCTTTTTTATAATTTGAAGACTTCCGCAATAGTGTATTAACATAAATGTAGAGATGAACGAAAGTATCTTTTTGTGACTTTGCCTGCATTCCGGTCCATTGGTTATCTGGAGGTTCCAATGCTTGATGCTGTGTGACACGTCCATATTTATGCAGCCTTTGCAAGGTGTGGCTTCTATCATTTTATTCAGCAGGCATTGCAGAGCGGCAGTCATCGTTATTTCGTCCACCCGGCAACTGATATAACTGAAGTCTTTATTAATATTTAATTTTATTTGACGAGTATCGGCATACGCCCGGCATTGGTTGACGATTGAGGTTATAAAAGTGTAAAGTTCGAATTCAATGGGAGAGGAGCCCGGGTGCAGTTCATTCTCCTTATCGTCGAATACCGCAATGTTCTGGTAGCAACTCATAATATGACTGGTGTATCCGAGTATCCGCTTTATCTTTTGGGATGTAGATTCGGAGAGACTGTCCGAAATGATTTCTTCCAGTAGGTGGTGGATCAAAGTTAGCGGTGTCTGAGTTTTATGGGTTATGTTTAAGATCAGTCTCAGCTTTTCGTGAGGAAATAGCTTTGTGCTGTATACCATTCGGTAATATACGATAAGGGAGATAAGTAACCCTATTGCCAGGCCCTCAATAGGATAAGACCATGACGATTGCCATAAGAACATTGGAATAATGGTGGCCGTTTGAAACTGACTCGCGAAACTTTCATTCATTTCAATAAATGTATTGGTTGGGCTACAGGGGCATGCGTAATTAAATTGTATGTCCATTAAGATAATTAGTAAGAAAGTGAGAATTGATTTCATAATTATAGCTAGATAAATTTTAATTTTATGTTCCTATTTGATCTATGGTTTTTTATACATTTTTTATTCCTATGAATATCTTAACTATTGTTGTTGCTGCAAGTATATGATTTTTTGAACATCCTGATTGGGTATAATCTTTCAAAAGAAATGGGTAATATTTGGTGCAGAATTGCGATGTATATCTTTTTCGTAATAAAGATCCTTTTGCCATGAGGAGTTATTTATTATTTTGAACTGTCAAGTCTCTTTCTCTCTTTTATGCCCGAATGCTCCTATTTTATATGTTTTTTATTCCTATTTAGATGTCGATTGGCTATATTGAAGATGCTATATAGGGCTTATTGGGTGGGTAGAAAGAAACCTCCAACGGGGTATTTTCTCTAGTTGAATCAGATTCAATTTAGGGATGCCTCTTCTCTATATGTAACACCTGTCTTATGCAACTATCTTTTGGATTATAAGTGGCTGATATACTGATGAAAATATCTGTTTCTGATTTTTGGATATGATGATTTTTTTTTTGATTGAAAGGGATATCTTGGTCAATCCAAATTCATAAAAATAGTAGTATAATCAAGGGCTGATGTGATTGTGTCAAGTGTTAATTCGATGTGCTAATTGAGGTTAAATATAGATTATTACTTATTATTACCTGTATATGGGGTAAATATCGACATTGTAATACTATGTAATAAATTGTAATACACTGAAATATACCCATAATGTAAAGGTTTCTTTTTAAAGGGAAAATATTAAAGTAATCTGAATTTGATATGAAAAATAGGACATTGACAAACATCTGCTTTTCTGTGTCTGTTTGAGGCAAATATTTGAAGACCTGCCTACCGGCATCAACAATGGGCCAATTGTGAGTTTATTCTCTGTCAGTCAGTGAAATCTATGAGGGAACTTTGAGATAATATTGTAAAGTATTACATTTGTTTGCAAAAACAAACAGTGATGAAACGTTCTAGGTTATTTTTATGGATTTTTGGGATATTGATGCAAGCATTTTTAATTAGTATGCACTTCTATCAGAGGAACATGGAAGCAATGTATGCCGAAACCGAGTATCTTCTGAAGGAAGTTTTGAATGAGGAACTACACAGAAAGCAATTAGAGTTAAATATGTTTTATGTTTCTAGAATAGTAGTCGATACTGTTCCTTTAACCATTCGTATTACAACTAGTGAGGGAGTTAAGACTTATACTGTTGACCTCCAGAAAAGTAAAAAGAATATTTCACAAAGTATGGCAGAGCGATCTTGGCACTCAATTGTTTGTATGAAAAGTTGTCTATCTACAGATAGTTTGCAACAACTATGGAACGAAAGGCTCAAGAAATCTAAAATTTTTGCTAATACCGACATACATATATCAATAACTCATTTGGATAATACTACCTCTTATTTTAAAGGTTTGTATTTACAACCGATTGTTACTCAATATCTTGTATGTAATAAATCAGAAATATGGCCTTAATCTTTAATGGTACATTCTGAAGGGCGAATATTTAACGCTTTTATTAATTCTTAACTCTCTTGGAACTTCAATATAGGCTGTTCTTTCACATTCCAGTGCTATCTGCGCTCTATGTTCCACATTAATTGGGGCTCATTATACAAGCCTTCGCAAATATAGTATATTTATAGAATTTAGTGTGGTTTTCTGAAGTAATCTTACCAAAATACTAATGAGCAATCTTGAAATAAGCAGACACCAAACCTACATCGCAAAGTGTTTATATTTTGTGCATACATACACTTTTTTTGAATTATACAAGAAAATCCACGAAAAGGCATTACCTTTGTGACTGAAAAAGCAACTGCGCTAATGACCTGAAGAATAAGAATAAATAACATACGAAACTCCTTCGCTGTCTTATAGGCTTTGGTCTGCCTCGCAGGGATAGTGATGGAGTTTTACTTTTATATACGACCATGGCAAAAAAGGCAAAAACAAAAGATGTAGCAAAGAAGACCATCGAGCAAACTTTGTGGGATTCAGCAAACGAATTACGCGGCAACCTTGATGCTGCCGAATACAAAAGTGTAGTGCTCGGACTTGTATTCTTAAAATACATCAACGACTGCTTCAAAGTTAAGCACGATGAACTTGTAGCAGAGGGTGCCGGCTTTGAGGAAGACCCTGATGAATATATCGGTGACAACATCTTTTTTGTTCCTACAGATGCCCGTTGGGATAAAATCGTCAAGGCTTCGCTTACTGCTGAAATAGGAGTTGTCATTGATACAGCAATGGAAGCGTTGGAGCAGGAGAACAGGCAGCTTAAAAGCATTCTCCCGAAAAACTATGCCCGTCCAGAACTCGACAAACGCCGCTTGGGCAATGTAATTGATATTTTTGAAAACAACCTGCATTTCACAGGAACAGAAGCCCGTGATGTGCTCGGGCGTGTATATGAATACTTCCTTGGAGAGTTCGCTCGTGAAGAAGGTAAGAAAGGCGGTGAGTTCTACACTCCATCATGTGTTGTCCGCACCATTGTTGAGGTTATCCAACCCTACAAAGGAAAAATCTTTGACCCGGCTTGTGGTTCGGGAGGTATGTTTGTACAGAGTAGTAAGTTTATCGAACGTCACCGAGGTAATATCAACCAAATTTCTGTTTACGGGCAGGAACTCAACAGCAACACATGGAAATTGGCACAAATGAATCTTGCCATTTGTGGCATTGAGGCTAACTTTGGCGACAGCTTCGGCGATTCATTCCACGATGACAAACATCCGTTCCTCAAAGCGGATTTCGTCATGGCTAATCCACCGTTCAACATTTCCAAATGGGGCGGCGACCAACTGCGTGACGACCCTCGCTGGCAATATGGCATACCGCCGGAGGGCAACGCCAACTTTGCTTGGATGCAGCATATGCTTTATCACTTGGCGGACAACGGACGCATCGGATTAGTGCTTGCCAACGGCTCGCTTTCCTCACAGCAAGGCACAGAGGGCGAAATCCGCAAAAACATTGTCAATGCAGATTTGGTAGAGGGCATTGTAGCTATGCCGTCGCAGTTGTTTTATAATGTGCAGATACCTTGCTGCCTTTGGTTCTTGACGAAGAAAAAGGCTCAACCGGGCAAGACGCTTTTCATTGACGCTCGCAACATGGGCTATATGAAAGACCGTACACACCGTGAACTGTCGTGTGGTGAAGAAACCGAAGACCACGGTAATGACATCGGACGGATTGCAGAAACCTTTGAACAGTTCCGTGCCGGAACGCTGGAAACTGAAAAAGGCTTCTCTGCAATTGCAACCATTGAGGATATAGAAAAGCAAGACTTTATCCTTACTCCCGGTCGTTACGTTGGCATTGCGGAAGTGGAGGATGACGGTGAACCGTTCCAAGAGAAGATGGAGAGGCTTACTTCCGAACTGTCGGATTTGTTCGCCCAATCGCATACACTTGAAAATGAAATCCGCAAGCAGTTGGCAAGAATTGGCTTTACCGTTAAGTAAAAAACTTCTACTCTTCGTTATGTTCACCCAAAAATAACGAAGATATGAAAGAGAAATTAATCCAAGAAATCAGCACCGCAATGGCAGAAGTGTTAAGTTTTGAACAAGTAGCTCACCTTAATAGCGTATTGCTTCAGGTTGTAAGCCAGTACACTATTACCGAGGACGGCGAGACATTGCATGAAAATGCAGTGTCGAATGACCGTCTGCTTGACATCTTCTTGTCTGCAAAACAAGTGGAGGGCTGCACCACTCCGACTATCAAATACTATGGCTCTACCATTCGGCAGTTGTTCAAAAAGATGCCTAAAAAGGTAACAGATTACACCACCGAGGACATCAGGGCCTATCTTGCCGTGTTCCAGCGGAAGAACAAGTCAAGCCGTGTAACTATCGACAACATCCGCCGGATATTTTCTTCATTCTTTGCTTGGCTTGAAGAAGAAGATTACATCATCAAAAGCCCCGTCCGCAGAATACACAAGGTTAAGACCGGAACACAAGTAAAAGAGGTATTGAGCGATGAGAATATCGAACAGCTCCGTGACAGTTGCACCGAAATCCGCGACCTTGCCATCATTGACATATTGGCTTCCACTGGTATGCGTGTGGGCGAGTTGGTGAAACTTAACCGTGAGGACATCAACTTCAACGAGCGTGAATGTATTGTTTTCGGCAAAGGGAACAAGGAACGTATCGTTTACTTTAATGCCCGGGCAAAGATACATCTGCAACAATACTTGGCTTCTCGCAAAGACCGAAATAAGGCACTCTTTGTTTCATTGGCTAAGCCGCACAAGCGTTTGGGTATTTCGGGCGTGGAAACACGTCTGCGCAAACTTGGCCGCTCGGCTAAGATTGTACGTGTTCATCCTCATAAGTTCCGGCGCACATTGGCTACAATGGCTATCGACAAAGGTATGCCTGTCGAACAAGTGCAACGGTTGCTTGGTCATGTCAAGATTGACACGACCATGCACTATGCTATGGTTAATCAAAGCAACGTAAAACTCTCACACCGTAAATTCATAAATTAGCATGTGGTGTTGTTCGACATACGGCAGAAGAACATCATTTCCCAAAAATAAGCGTGGAAATGATAATTTAGAGCAGCAGGCACAGGCGTTGTTCAAGTCGTGGTTTGTGGATTTCGAGCCATTCAAGGACGGCGAATTTGTGGATTCGGAACTTGGAATGATACCAAAAGGTTGGAGGGTTGTTTGCTTGGGCGAAGTTACGAAACAAGTTACTGAGAAAGTTGGTAATCGAGAAGATGTAACCGTTCTTTCTCCTGTAAATTCAGGTGAATTGGTTCTATCAGAGGAATATTTCACAAAGCAAGTGTTTAGCAAAAACTTGTCGAAATATTTGATAGTTAATCCGTTGTCGTTTGCCTATAATCCAGCTCGTATCAACATCGGTTCTATTGGATTAAACGAATATGATTTTGTCGGCTGCGTTAGCCCGGTTTATGTTGTCTTTAAGTGTGAACCGAATTACCACTATTTCTTTGACTTTTATAAAAGGACTGCGGTATTTAAAGATGAGGTCGCATTAAGAGCTATTGGCGGTGTTAGACAATCATTGGGATATGACGATTTCTCTTTGATTAAAACAATATATCCAACACCTGATGTTGTAGCCGAATTTAATAACCTCTATCTGAAAATGAAGGAGGTTATAACGCGGAATGACATTCAAAATAACAAATTGACCACTTTGCGAGATTCACTTCTCCCAAAGCTGATGTCAGGTGAACTAAAAATCAATAATTTTAACCGCTAAATTCTCATTTATGGAACAGTGGAAAGAATACAAATTGTCAGATATACTAAGCATTGTCAGTGGCTTTGCCTATAAAGGGGAGTATCTTGGAAAAGGAGAGTCATTATTGCTTGGCATGGGCTGTGTGTCTTATTCTGAATTATTCCTTGAAAAAGGAATGCGCCCTTACGCAGGAGAATTTCCCGAAAGGTATTCGGTTGAAGCTGGTGATATAGTTTTAGCTACACGGCAACAATCCGACAATCTTCCAATTTTAGGTATGCCAGCTATCGTACCTCAAAAATTCAAGGGGAAGAAAATGGTTTTTGGCGCAAATCTCTATAAAGTTGTTCCCAAATCTCCTGAGTTTCCAATCGACTATATATATTGGCTTCTTAAAACCCCTGCCTACATTCGTCACATACGGTCGTGCCAAACAGGAACTACTGTTAGGATGATAACGAAAGCAAATATAGAAGACTATGCTTTCATGTGCCCTTGTAAGGAGCAACGTAATCAAATAAGCAAATTGCTCTGGGATATTGAAATGAAAATCGTGCTGAACCGCCGGATAAATGATAATTTAGAGCAGCAGGCGCAGGCATTGTTCGACCACTACTTTGACAGTGGAAGCATATATCTTGAAGATTCTATTATGGGATGTTTGACTGATATAGCCGTCTATCTAAACGGGTTGGCAATGCAGAAATTTCCGGCAACTGATATTGAACGAAGTTTACCAGTACTTAAAATAAAAGAATTGGGACAACGTAAATGCGATGATTGTAGCGACCGCTGTTCGGATTCCATAGATGCAGATTACATTATAGACAATGAGGATATTATATTCTCATGGTCTGGAACTCTTATGGTTGATGTTTGGTGTGGAGGTAAATGTGGATTAAACCAACATTTATTTAAAGTTACTCCGTTGAAAAACTATCCACGGTGGTTTGTTTATTATTGGACAAACCGTCATTTAAAGAAATTCAAACTCATTGCAAAAGATAAAGCTGTAACAATGGGGCATATAAGGCGTGGTGACCTTGAAAATGCAGAAGTTGCTATTCCTACAAATCTGAATATGTTGGAAATTAACGCTCGAATAAATCCGTTGTTTCAATCTATCATTGATAGACGATTGGAAATTACTAAATTAGAGAATATTCGCGATGCGCTTCTCCCGAAGCTGATGTCTGGCGAACTGACAATAAACGAAATATAATAAGGTTATGGATAAATCAATCGGCATATTAGATAAAGATTACACGCTATGGGTCAAGGAACTCGTAAAGCGTTATCGCAGTAGCCAAATCAAGGCGGCTGTAAAGGTAAACAATGAAATGCTCCGTTTTTATTGGGAGCTTGGCAAAGACATTGAGGAAAAGCAAGCGGACAACAAGTATGGCAGTAAGTTTTACGCCACATTGAGCCGTGACTTGCGCCATGAGTTACCCAATGTTGAAGGACTATCTGAAACCTCAATCCGCTACGCAAAACGCTTTTACTCGCTTTATAACCAACAGATTACAATTCTGCCACAACTTGTGGAAGAATCTAAAAAGGCAAATCTTCCACAGCTTGTGGAAAGATTGCAATCGGATTTATTCTCTGTACCTTGGGGGCATCATCGCTATATAATCGACAAATGCTCGGACGAGTCCGACAAGGCTCTGTTCTATGTCCGCCAGACTTTGGAAAATGGTTGGAGCAGGGATATGTTGCTCAATATGCTGGGAACAGACCTGTATGAACGCAGCGGCAAAGCGCAGACCAATTTCAAGAGTACACTTCTTAATACAGACAGTGATTTAGCGCAGGAAATAACACGTGACCCTTATAACTTCTCTTTTACTAAATTACGAGGAAAATACAACGAGCGTGCCCTTAAAGACGCATTGCTTACCAACATCACAAACTTTTTGCTGGAAATGTTATGCAAACCTTTACATAACAGTTCTTATGCCAACAAATTTATTATGCAAAGTGACTTAAACTAAATCGCAGCTACAAAAGTAATTATAAAAATATAATCATTTATTTCTTTACATAAGAATTTCATTAATTTAAGTGCGGTGATATTGCCACAACTTAAATTAATGACGTATGAATGATCACTCAACAACTTTTGAAGCAGTCACATCCTCTATGCTGAAAATCTTAAAAGAGGATTTTTCTCGTACAGATAGTACATTGGAAGGCTATGCATGGAAATGGAATCAATTAAGGCAGTTCATGGAGAACAATGATTTGCATTCCCTCACCCCTAAAGTCTGCGATGATTTTTTATCTTCTCTTTATGGTTCTAAAGATTTAACTTCATTAAAATCTGGTGACAAGAAATTTTTATCCGCTATCTTACTCCTGAAAAATTACCTCATTACAGGCCAAGTTATTCCAAGAAAAGTTCCGGTAGAATTGAAAGGAGAGATTGGCAGTTTGATGATGCAATATATATTATCTCGAAGTCAAGAACGCTTGTCCGGACACACTATCTACAATCACAAACAAATATTCCATCGTTTCCTTGATTTTCTAACATCTGCAAAAGTAGCCTCCATAGAACAAGTTGAGATTACCCACATCATTAAATATCTTAATACCATTGGTACTAAATATAAATCTGTAGCAAGTATATCCATCCATATTCTACGTAACTTTTTCCGATATCTATATGAACACAAAATTATAGATATGGATTTAGCGGCATTTATTCCAAAAGATAATTATAAGAAACAGCCTAAGCTACCGTCAGCTTACACTTCTGAAGAAATAAAAAAGATAGTGTCTTCTGTGGATAGAAGTACGACTACAGGAAAACGTAATTACTCAATTATTCTATTAGCCACAATGCTTGGTTTGAGGGCTTCTGATATAGCAAATTTAAAGTTTGAAAATATATTGTGGGAGGATAATGCCATACGTTTAATCCAGCATAAAACAAATAAGGAATTAGAACTGCCACTTCTACCGGAAATAGGCAATGCTATTATTGAATATCTACGGTATGGACGTCCAAAGTCCCAGTCATCATATATATTTCTCTTGGCACGTTCTCCCTATACTCACATAAACCAACCGGTCATATCCCAGATAGCCAAGAAATATTTTCTTAAAGCCAACGTAAATATAAAGAACAAGCATCATGGCGCACATGCCCTTCGACATTCCTTAGCGACACTTCTTTTAGAAGAGCAGGTAAAGCTCCCTGTTATAAGCGAAGTTTTAGGGCATGAGAACACGGAATCAACAAGTTATTATCTAAGAATAGATATCCAATCACTGAAAAAATGCTCCCTTGATGTATCACCTGTATGTGAAAACTTTTATACCCAGAAAGGAGGCTATTTTTATGAATAGAAATTTTAAAGGCATTTACGCCTCATTGATAAGAGAGTTTGTGAGCTTGAAGCGCAGTATGGGATTTAAGTATATTGGGGGAGAGTTTGTCCTGACTTTATTTGATAGATTTACTATTGAAAGAAATGAGACTGCAATAGGTATTACCAAGGAGTTGTCAGATGCATGGTGCAAGGAACGTGACAATGAATCCAATAGTTACCATTATCGTAGGTGCTATATTTTAGGTGCTTTCTCTTCGTTTCTTAACAAAAAAGGAATCCGCTCATATATACCAAGAACCCCGTCATTGAGAAATACCTTTATCCCTCATATCTTTTCATCAAAAGAGATAGAACGAATTTTTACGACATGTGATAATATGCAAAGTGGAAATAATGATATGAGATCCTCTTTTTTTATAATGCCTTCACTGCTTCGCATGTTATACGGAACAGGAATACGCATAGGTGAAGCCTTGTCTCTGCTCAATGAAGATATTAATCTTGAGGAAGAATACTTCATTTTACGAGATACAAAAAACGGCAAAGACAGGATTGTCCCATTTTCCACTTCTTTAGCAGAGGTTCTTAAAGATTATGTTGTACATAGAAACAGATTACCCGTAAAGATATCAGATACTACTCCCTTTTTTATCACACTTAAAGGAAGGGCTTGTGACAGGGATAGCATATATCGTCGATTTTGCAAAATACTCATTCAAGCAAACATTCCCAAAGACCGCATACGTCTGCATGACTTGAGACATACATTTGCCGTTCACTCTCTTGCTAAAATGGCTGAAGAAGGTATGGATTTATATTGTTCTTTGCCGATCCTATCAACTTACCTTGGACATCAATCTTTGCGGGCGACGAATAACTATGTTCGGCTTACGTCAGAGATGTATCCCGAATTAATTAGAAAAATAGATATCATTGGTTTTGATATTTTCCCTAAAATGTGACATTTATGAAACCTACAAATTTTTCAAAATATCTAACAGACTTCCTTCTCCGGTATTTGCCCCATGAAAGAGGAGCAAGTACTAATACGATCCATTCATACAGGGACACATTTACCTTATATCTGGTATACATGGAAAGTAAAGGTGTAAAAGCTGAAAAACTGACAATGGAAAGTATAACAAAAGAGAATATCTTGTCCTTCCTTGATTGGTTGGAAACAAAAAGAAGTTGCTGTACATCAACACGTAATCTTCGCCTTGCTGCCATACAATCATTTTTTAAGTACCTCCAATATCAGAGTTCAGACCATCTATACGAATATCAAGAAATAATGGCTATAAATAATAAAAAGAGTGTCAAGCCTATTATGAACTATCTAACGGTAGAAGAGATGAAGATTCTTCTGCAACAACCAGATACGACCAAACCTAAAGGTCGTAGGGATCTGGCGTTATTGTCACTTATGTATGATACAGCGTGTAGAGTGTCAGAAGTAATAAGCCTAACTCCGCAATGTGTTCGATTAGATGAACCATATACTGTAATAATCACGGGAAAAGGGAATAAAAATAGAGTTGTACCAATGCTTGAAGAACAGTTGGATATACTGAAAATATATATGAAAGAGAATGGATTGTTGAGATCAGAATGTCTACAACATCCGCTATTTACAAACTGTTGGGGCGAAAAGCTGACAAGAGCAGGGGTGGCGAATATACTGGATAGATACATCAAAAAGGCAAAGCTACTTCATCCCACGTTAATGAAGGGGAAAATAAGCTGTCATAGTCTTAGGCATAGTAAGGCAATGCATCTGTTACAAGCTGGGGTTAACTTAGTTTATATTAGAGATATTTTGGGGCACGTGAATGTGCAAACTACAGAAATTTATGCAAGAGCGGACTCAAAAGTGAAACGGGAGGCTATAGAAAAAGCTTATATTAAAGTTGTTCAGGAGGTGGATACTAAACCTATGTGGCAAGGAAATGAAAAGTTAATGGATTTTTTAAAGTCTTTCTGATGAAAATATTATGCAAAGTGATGGAGATAAATCTTTTTATAATTACTTTTGTAGCTGTGATTTAGTTTAAGTCACTTTGCATAATAAATTTGTTGGCATAAGAGCTTGGTACAGGCTTTGCTTATGTAGGCAAAGAGTATCGCTTGCAAATTGCTGAAAAAGAAAAATTTATCGATTTGCTCTTTTATAACCTAAAACTGTCCTGTTATGTGGTGGTAGAGGTTAAGATAGGCGAGTTTGACTTTGCCGATGTCGGGCAGTTAGGCGGTTATGTTGTGGCTTGCAATCACCTTCTCCGCAAAGAAGGGCGTGACAATCCTACGATAGGATTGCTTATTTGCAAACAAAAGAGCAACACTCTGGCTCAATATGCGCTTGAATCAAGCAGTCAGCCCCTCGGAATATCCGAATATGAGCTTGAAAAGCTATATCCCGAAAAGGTGGAAGGCACAATGCCGTCCATCAAGGAGATAGAAGCTAAATTAGATGGTCAAACCAATAGCTAAATTCTCATTTATGGAACAGTGGAAAGAATATAAATTAGGAGATATTTCCAATATGAAATATGGGAAACTACCTCCAAAGCAAAATAACGGTTCATATCCAATTTGGTCTGGATATAGAAATGTAGGATTTGCAACAACTTATAATTGTCGCAAAGGAACTATCATTGTGGTTGCTCGTGGCGTAGGTGGAACAGGCGATGTTAAAATTTCCAGCGAGGATTGTTTCCTAACGAATTTATCGATAGCAGTTGAATTGGATAATAAGATATGCGAGCCACTATATTTTTACTATAAATACAAATTATCAAATCTAAGGTATTTAGATACTGGTTCAGCTCAATCTCAAATTACTATTGATGATTTAAAGAGATTGTCATTAAAACTACCTCCTCTTGAAGAACAGAAACGTATTACGGAGATTCTTTCCTCTATTGATTATAAAATCGAGCTGAACCGCCGGATAAATGATAATTTAATGCCAACCTATTATGCCTAAGACGTTTCATTTCACAGAAGATTCATACGAACAAACGATAATCTCATTGTTCAAGGATATGGGCTATGAATACCATTATAGCCCGGAACTTGACGCAGATACCAGCAGGGAACTTACCGATTCCACCATACCGGGAGCATTGCGTAAGGCAATGTTGGCTATAAACGGAGCGGACAAAGTCGCCGCCGTGGATGAAGCCATCCGCAAAATCAGAGAACAATTCAGCCAACCTTTGGTAAGTGCAAACATAACCCTCACCGATTGGCTGCAAAATGGGCTGGATGTGACCTTCAAAACCGCTCAAGGCTCATTGCGTAGCGACCATATCAAGATAATCGACACAGACAATATCAACAACAATTCTTTTGTGGTTGCCAACCAATGGACGGTTACAAATGGCAAATCCACCAAACGTGCCGACATAGTGGTATTCATCAACGGACTGCCAATCTCCGTTGTTGAGTTGAAATCCCCTTCCCGTGAAGTGACGAACTCGGAGGAAGCCCACCAACAGTTGCAGAACTATATGCGCATTGTTCCGCAACTTTTCACTGCTTGCCAAATGCTCGTGATAAGTGATATGGCAGACACACGAGTAGGCACGATTACCGCACCGCTTGACCGATATATGGAATGGAAAACCACGGATGGAAGCTATGAAAGCACGGCGTTTGCCGACTTTGAAACATTCTTCAACGGCATATTTGAGAAGCATCGGGTCATTGATATAATTGCTAACTTTACCCTTACAATGGGTGGCGATAAGAAGATACGCATACTCGCTGGCTATCACCAGTATTTTGCCGTGAAGAAAGCCCTTGAATGTACCAAACAAGCCCTGCAACGCAATGATGGAAAAATCGGCGTATTCTGGCACACACAAGGTTCGGGCAAGAGCCTTTCGATGGTGTTCTATGCCCACCAACTCTTGAAAAATCTGCTTAGTGCGACCTTGCTTGTGCTAACCGACCGTCTTGACTTGAACGACCAACTGCACAGCACTTTTGCATCGTGCAGCGACTATTTGCGCCAAAAACCAATCAAAGCTACTGATGGCGAAAACCTCTATGAATTGCTCGAAAAGCGCAAGAGCCACGGGATAATCTTTGCCAATATCCAAAAGTTCAAAGACCGTGATAAGCTCATCACCAGCCGTTCGGATGTGATTGTGATTAGCGACGAAGCCCACCGCACACAATCAAACACCAAGACAAAGATTGATACACAAACTGGAGAACTGAAACTCGGCTTTGCGGCTATCGTGCGCAAACTCCTGCCCAATGCGGCTTTTATTGGCTTCACCGGTACGCCTATTGAACAAGACGACAACGACACGAGAGAGGTGTTTGGCAACTACATTGACATCTACGACATGACCCAAGCCGTGGAAGATGGTGCTACCGTGCCTGTCTATTACGAGAGTCGTTTGGTAAAATTGGATTTGGACGAGGACACGCTCAAATTGTTGGATGACGAGTATGATAAACTGGCGGAAGAAGGTGCTGACGAACAGGACATCAAACGTTCAAAGAGTGAAAATGCACGGCTACGCGCCTTGCTTTCAGCCCCACAAACCATCGACACACTTTGCAAGGACATCATAAATCACTATGAAAACAACCGTGCCGACTTGCTCACCGGAAAAGCCATGATAGTAGCGATTGACCGTGCTACTGGTATAGACATATATAAAAAGTTGATGGAGCTTCGTCCTCAATGGAAAGATATTATCTGCGTAGTTATGACGCAAGGAAACCAAGACCCTGTAGAATGGAACGACATCATTGGCTCTGCCGCACGTAAAGAAGAACTGGCTCGCCAGTTCAAAGATAACAATTCACCGCTAAAAATCGCTATCGTAGTCGATATGTGGCTCACAGGCTTTGATGTTCCATCGCTTGCCACAATGTATGTTTACAAGCCGATGAAAGGACATAATCTTATGCAGGCTATCGCCCGTGTAAACCGTGTGTTTCCCGAAAAGAGCGGCGGTTTAGTAGTGGACTACATCGGCATTGCCAAGGCTCTCAAAAAGGCCATGCACGACTATACAGGACGTGACAAGAAAAACTACGGCGACCCGAACATCAAGACAACCGCCTATCAACAGTTCGTCGCCGCACTCAAGCGTTGCCGGGAATGTATGAACGATTACGATTATTCCTCTTTTTCCGATTGTTCCAATCTGCAGCGTGCTAACCTCATTAGAGGTGGTGTGAACGTGTTGCTTGATAAGGATAACCTTGTCTCGTCCGAACCTACCACTCAAACTGATGAAAATGGTAACATTATTCTTGTGGATGCCGTTCCTGCCGAGGCGAGAAAAGTCTTTATGGAAGAAAGCAAACGCTTGTCACAGGCTGCTTCGCTTTGCCGCAGTTTGCTCACCCCTGCAGAACGTTTTGAAGAAGCATATTTTGAAGCTGTACGGACATTGCTCTTGCGCCTTTCGGGAAACAATAAAATTACCCGTAAAATTATAGACGAACGCATCACACAACTGTTGAAAGTTGCAATCAAGGCAGAGGGAATTGTGGAAATTCTCAATACAAAAGGCTCGGAATTTTCACTCTTTGATGAGAATTTCCTGAAAGAGATAGCCGAGATGAAAGAGAAGAATTTTGCTCTCGAATTGCTCAAACGGCTGCTTGAAGAACACATCAAGAAATATGCTAAAAAAAGAATGGTTGAAGCCGAGAAATTCAGTGAAATGCTTGATGCCCGGCTTGCTGAATACCTCCGTGGGCTTATCTCCAACGAGGAAGTGATTAAGGAGCTTCTCAAAATGGCGCAAGAACTGAAAGCCAATGCGGGACAAGCATCTGAATTGGGACTGACCGAGGAAGAACAGGCTTTCTATGATGCTTTGACAAAGCCGCAAGCCGTAAGAGATTTCTATGAAAACAGCCAACTTGTTGCTATGGCAAAAGAACTGACTGAAGCCCTGCGTAGTAGCAAGACCATTGATTGGCGACAGAAAGAATCAGCCCGTGCCAAGATGCGCTCTATGGTGAAGCGATTGTTGAAAAAGTACAAATACCCACCAGAGGAACAAGAGGCTGCTCTCGAAACCGTTATCCGGCAATGTGAACTTTATGCGGATTCGGATAACGAAAGTTAGCTATAAAGTTTCATATCCTATCTGGTTATCATTTTTTGATTATATTTATTTGTACGCAAAAATATATTATGAGTAGAGGATTACCTTTAAATGTTAAATTATGTTTGGATAAAGCATTGGATTCTGCTTTGTTGTCAGTTGAAACATATAATAAACCTGCTGTGAAATTTAAATCAGGTGGGTACATTGTTTTAATGTGTATCGCATGGACATCATTGTTTCATGCAATATTTTTCAAAAGGGGGATAAAACCATTTTATCGAGAAAAAAATAAAGTACGATTTAAAAGAGTTGATGGAGAAATTCAATTTTGGGAGTTAGCCACATGTGTAAAAGAATACTTCAAAGGAGAAGATTGTGCAATAAGGAAAAACATCGAACTCTTTATTCCATTAAGAAATAAATTGGAGCATAAATTCTTACCAGAATTAGATGCTAATATTTTCGCAGAGTGCCAAGCTCTATTGCTAAATTTTGATAAGATTGTAGAGAAAGAGTTTGGTGAAGATTATTGCCTAAGAGAGTCTTTGTCCTTTGCATTGCAACTATTTCCCTCTTCGAGAACTCTTGCAATGGGGATAAAAATGAGCAAAGATGCTCAAAAAATTACTCGATTTATTGATAAATATAGAGCGTCAATAAGTACAGATATTATGCAGAGCGGAGAGTATTCTTTTAAAGCATTCTTGATTCAAGTTGCCAACCATAAGTCAGTAGATGCTCTTCCTGTTCAGTTCTTCCCATATGATAAACTGACAGATGATGAAAAAAAGAAAGTTGAAAGAATCGCAGGACTAATCAAGGAAAAGCATATTCCAGTTGTAAATAAAGGGACATTAAAACCTGCCACCGTAATACAACAAGTTCAGGAACGGTTAGGTAACCCTAAGATTATAAGAGGGAAAAAACAAGTTAATAAATTTAATTCCGATACTCATACGAGGTGTTGGAAAAAATATGAAGTTCGTCCAGAAAGGAATTCAGATAACCCTGAAAAAACAAAGCCAGAATACTGTTTATATGATGAACCTAATAATAGTTATCTATATACAGAAAAATGGGTTGAGTTTTTAGTTAAAAAGATGCAAGACGATGATGAATATCAGTCTTTATTCAAGTAATTAAAGGGGAGAGGATAGACACTATCCCTTTTAATTGTTTAGTTGACTATTTTACATTATGGCTTTTATTTTCTCATCGAAAAACCTCTTTTCGGCTGTTGGTCATAATTCCCTTCCACCACATTGTCAACTTCCCGTCTGGCTTTGATTTGTTCCCGATTGTCAAACCCGCCCTTTTGCTTGGCGGTGAAATACAGGAAATCTCTGGCAGCCCGGAGTGATTGTCTGTCCTCCCCGAACAGGTTAAGGGCACTCTTGATGTCCGACACCTGTTCCGTATCAAAACGGGACTTGTAATAATCACGGGCAAAACGGACGACACAGTAAACAGCCTTGCGGAAGATGTCGTTTGTTTTGAGCAGCAGGAAACTGAGGCAGTCGATGATATGGCTTTGCCATGCAATCCGGTTTTTCAACCTTGTGGTCTCCTGCGTATGTTCCGCTTCCTTGCGGCTCAACTCTGATTGATGCCTACTTTCCAGTTTCATCAGTTCCCGATGGTGGTCACTCTGTATGGTTTGGATTTTATCCTGTAACCGCTCAATGGTTTCCTCGTGCGTGGAAATCTCATTGCGCAAATCCTCTATTTCATTTCTCAGGGCTTTCGATTTCCCGGTAGCCCAGCCGACAGCGGCATTCAGAAGTTCGCTCCCTTTTTCCCTGTTTAGCTTGGAGCGTTTTTCGCTGATAGCCCGGTCAAGGTCTTCGCTCTGTCGTTCTTTCTCATTTGCTTTTTCGATAAGGGCGTTGGTAATGCTTTCAGTTTCTTGCATCTTTTGATTAGCCATTTCCAACTGATATTCCCGGTATTGCCTTGTGGCATCAAGCCGCTTCATTTCCTCCTTCTGTTTCTCAATGATAAAGTCGTTACGTTCCAAATGTTCCCTAGCTGTAACAGCCTTTGACTGTCCACGTTCCATCATGAGAATATCGGATGCCAAGCTCTGCATTTCGGTCATATCCTCGTCATTGAGCTTGCGGCTCTTGCCTGTGTCATGGTTCATCCAGTCGAACACGATATGCGCATGGTAATTTGGCTTGAACCATTTTTCGCCCACCTTGAAACTTTCTTTGTCTTCTTGGGTGGGTTGTCCGCCCAGCCAATGCCCCTCGTCCTTGTGCAGGAAGATTTGGAGCGGTGTGATGCCCCAGCGTCTTTGGCATTCCTCGCCAAATTTTTGTACGTCTGCCAGTGTCGTGTCCGGTCGGATGAGCAACACACCCTCACGGATTGGTGAGCATCCCGCCACCTTGATTATCTTTCCGTTCTTTCCCTTGCGTTCACGCTCCTTTTCCTGCATGGCACGACCTGTCTTTTCTTTGACCATCCGCTTAATGTAGTCATAGTGCGCCTGCAGGTCGGGATTGCCGAAGCCGGGATTTATCCACTGCTCATTATTGGCAGTGAGTTCGGGCACAATGTAAATTTGGGACTTGCCGATATTACGCATGTACTCGGCACTCCTTCGATTATGAGCCTCGCTTGACGAGGTCTTGCAAGGCTTGATGTGTATACTGCTTTTTGTAGCCATATTTTCAAAATATGATTTGGGTTGTTGATTAAACTTATTGCTGTCCGCTCATAACCGCACGGGGTTCTTAGGGGTACAACCACCCATAAGCGGAGATTGCAAAGAGAGGGTCACTCTTTGCTCTGGGTTCTCAGGGGTGAAACGCCCTGAGTGGGTTATTAGGGCAAAGCCTTAATCCCCTCGGGAGAGCCCACAACTACGGAAGCGGAGCGTGTAGTTATAGTGGGCTATATCAATGGCAAGCCATTGTCTGTTACCCACAGCCTACGGCTTCCGTTCTCCTCCGTTAAGGAGGGTTTTCACCGCTGTTGCCGATTGGGGATGCACCGACCAGTACAAGGTCAAAATCATCTATTAGCTTTTGCAGGACGGGATTCTTTTCTATCATCCGGCAGAGGATTCTTTCCGCCTCGACCAAGTGGTCGGCTGTACAATTTATTTTGCTTTCCCGTATCTGGAAGACAATCCAGTCGGCTATGTCAATATGTGCCGCTTTCTGCTCCGGGGTGGCATTCTTCTCAATGATGTCAGACACGACCGTCTTGCAATAGGTCATGCTCCCGGCACGCTGTTTCCATTCCGCATAGCCGTCCGCATCGGGAAAGAGGAGCACGGTGCGCCCGGTCAGCACACGGAGCTTTTCCTCTCTCAGCTGGCTCTTGCCGCCTGTCGCCAGCCATACATAACCGGGGAAGATGGCAGAGCCGATAACGGCACTCTTTTCGGATTCCACCAAGACCACGACCTTATCGGGATAAGTGCCCAGCAGGTGTTCACCGAACAGGCATTGGGACAGTTGCCATTCCTCTGCCAGCTCATGCCGCCTTTTAAGCAGGCTGTGTATCCAGTCCACTGCCGATGCCTGTCCGTCCTTGACACGGTGTCCGTCATTGGGATTGTACTGCATCACCTTGCCCGTGCGTACCCTGCCTGTGCGGTCTATCTGCCAGAAGATGACTGCCCCGTCACGGGTAGCCCCCAAACGGTACTCTTCCAGCAACCTCTTCAACACTTCCTTTGCCTTGCTGCCGTAATAAGAATCAAGGAGCGATGAAATGAAGCGGAAAAAATTGCTATGCACGCTTTGCGACCTCTCCACATACTTTGGCGGTATGTAGCCTATGGCTGCTTGCCGTGGTTTCTGTACGGACTTCTGTTCCGACTTTTGCCTGTCAAAAGAGAAACCGTTGGCAGTACGGCATTCGGGGTGGTCATGGAAATACTCCTTTGGAGTGTAATGATACCCGCAACTGCTTTCGTGGTTGCACCTGCCGACAGACGGGTGCAGGGGCGTACCGCTTTCATCCACATAGTATGTGAAAGAACGCCTGTCCCCGCAGTTCGGACAGGTATGCCGTGTTGCCGTTCCTTTATATTTCTGTAATGTATAATTACCCATTGCTTGCCTCCTCTATTTTTCAATGAAATTATTACCGTCCCGTCCTGTCCCATTGTCCCACGTCCTGTGGGTCGGGACAGTGGGACACCTTGGGACACTCTGGAAGTTACCGCTCCGATAAACAAGGCGGTTATCCTTCATACAGATATGTACAGGCTGTTTCATTGCTTGTCCTCCTCTCTTTCCTGACCGATAAACAGCCCCGTCTGCCTTGTTTCCTCCGTTGTCCCACCTGTCCCATATTGTCCCACCGTCCCGTTTCCTACGGGTTGGGACAGCGGGACACTTGGGGCGGCTGATTCCTCCACTTTCCTGTTGCGCTGGATTATCCGGCTGACGGTGGATTTTCCGCAATTTACCTGTGAGGCTATTTCCCTGACGGACTTCCCCGACTGGGACAGTTGTAATATTTGGTAATCCCTCTGGCTGGATTCATTGTCGCCAAGTTTTTTCAAGTGTTCCTTTTCCGTTGAATAGCCCCTGAACACAAATTGCAGAAAAGCATCCATCTTTTCAATCTCGTAGATGATTACATTGTCCGCATCGTGGGAGAATGTCCCATATCGGACTTTGAGCTGTTTTACATAGCGAAGCCCTCCGTCCTGCGCACTCTTTCCGATGGCAAACACGCTGTCAAAGAAATTGTAAAGCCGTTTGCTGCCAGCAAGGTCGTTGGACGTGATGGGGCAGTCCAAAGAGCGTTTTGGAGTATGCGCCAGCACAAGGACGGACAACCCGTATTTCTTTTTGAGGTTGTTGAGCTGTATCATCAGCCGTCCTGCCGCATCGCCTTTCTCCATAGCACAGCACAAATAGGTAAGATTGTCAACGATGAAAATCTTGCACCCGGTTTGCAGAGCCATCTGCTCAATGCCTCCCATGATGGCTTCCTCGAAATCGGCTTCCAGCAACGAATTGCAGTCAAGCGAAACCCGGTACAGCTTTTCGGGAAAAGTGTAGGGCTTTCCATGCTCGTTGGTATAGCGGAGCTGGAACTGCTTTTCGGACAGTTCAAAGTCCAGATACAGCACATTGTCCGTCCGGGCGATACGGTCGGCTATCTGCACGGCAAGGATGGACTTGCCCACATTGGAATCCGCAAAGAGGCAGGACAGTTCCCCCTCATACCAGAAACTGTCCCACAGCGCACGGGGCATGGGCAGCAGCGATGCTTCAAGTATCGTCCGGTTTGCGGTCTTGATACTCATTGCACCGATGCTGTCCGGCATCCCGTGCTGCACTTGGGTCGCCCTCGTCAGGTCGCCATGTATCAGACTGATATAATTCTTGTCCTCTTCCATGACGTTTACCAATTACGTTGACCGGGCTTGCGGCGGTGGGAGGAGGATATGGATTCGCAGAGTTCCTCATCGGACAGGGGTACGGGATTCTTACGGGAGGATTCCAGCCATTTGTCCAGCTCGTCTCTATAAAGACAATAGCGTTTGCCGGGCTTAGTGGCAGGAATGCTTCCCTCCGACAGCTTCATGTAGAGTGTTCCCTTGGGAATGCCCAGATATTCCGCCGCCTCTTCCACTGACATTGGCACATGGGTGTCCACCGCCTTTGCATTGTTCTCACTGCGCTGCTCCGTAAGCAGATTTCTCAGGCTCATCACCTCGTCCCGAAGCTGAGCCACAACCTCCGGGAGGTCGTTGAATGTAATCATTGTTTTTTCCATTTGCGTACTCGCCTCTTTTGTAAGGCATGGCGCAAAGGACCGGAATGATACAGCCGTGAATATCTCCACGAAAGGTCATTGCAAAATAATTCCCGAATAACGATGCCCAACCGTGAATGATGGGTAAAGTTATTCGGGAAACGGTGTGATACAGACAGTTATCTGTTATTGATTACCCGTGATTATTGGTTATTGAAAGGCTGGTTATACTTTTCCCGTACATAATCTGCCGGATAATGGAAATCCAGTCTGCCGTTTTCAGGCTCGTCAATGGGAATCAGTGTCTTTAACGGCTCTACCTTGAAGTTCTTGATGGTCGCTATGTCCGTATCGGCAAACTCCCGTGGAAAAAGGGTGCTGATGAAGCGGGCACGGTTGTCCCCCGTATAGTATTTCTTGTACATGAAACGCTCGGAGATATTCCACACGAAATGGCGGAGCGGAATATTTGAAATGTCTTTGGTCAGCCGTCCTTTTATCGGCTTGGGCTTGTAACTGTGAAGCCGCATCCAGTTGTTGACCTCGCCACAGATGTGGTTCACTGTCTCCTTGTCTGCGATACGGGGCATGATGAAATGGATGTATTCCATGACCATAGCGATGCGCTCTTCATTTTCCCGTTGCTCCCTGTCCTCGTAATCGGCACGGTTTTTCTCGTGAAGCTCCGGGGATATGGCAATCTCTGTCGGTCTTATATCCGGGGTTGCTTCCCCACCTGTCGCCATTGATGCCGGGGTTACAGGCTTGTGTGCATCTTGGGGCTGGTCTTCCCGAATTTCTGTAATTTCGGCAGGTGTCTTTTTCTTGCCGAACTTGATTCTGTAGATTTCGTATGTGTCGAAGATGACTGTCTGGAAAGATAGATAGAGCAGCCAGCCAAGGAGGTTGCTGCATACAAAAACTATCAGGCGTACAAAGTTGTCCTGATTAAATTTCTCTGCGACAATCAGTGTCGCTATGGAAGATATTAGGAGGATGGCAAAGCCGACAAATCCTAAAATGATATGTTTGTCTTTTACGGACTGTTCCATGTTTCTTGTCTTATTCGGTTGTTACTTGTTGCTGTTTTTGCAAATTTAATAGTCTTCTTCCAATTATTACTCATTATCCTTGGTTAGCGGTTTCTTTTTCAATGTTTTTCACCAAATGTCCGGAATCGCACCCGATTATCGTACTTTAAGGACTTTTTAAGGAATGGTGGGCAAAAAACAGAGGGAGCGGTTAAAGCTCCACGCAATAACCGCTCCCTCTGAATATCCCGGACTTTGAGGATGCCTTATGCCTCCTTGCGTTTCAGGGTTATCTTGTCCACGACCTCGCACATCTGCTGTGCCGCCATCTTGGAATAAATCTGTGTGGTGGTAATGTTCTTGTGTCCCATATAGGCTTGTATGACAGCCATGTCCGTACCCATTTCCACGTGCAGGCTTCCGAATGAATGCCGGGTACAATGGAAGGTTATTTTCTTGGTTATGCCTGCCGCCAACAGCCAACGTTTTAGGGGACCCTGCAGCATCTTATCCTTGAATCCTTCGAAGATAAGCCCTTCATGCCGTTCCCCGAGCAGTCCGTAGGCTTCATCACTGATGGGATTGTGTACAATCTGCTTCGTCTTCTGCATACGGGTGGTCACGAACATCTTGCCGTTGGTGTACGGTTGTATCTGCTGCCAAGTGAGCTGCCTAATGTCGCTCTTCCGCAGTCCGGTCAGGCAGGCGAAAAGGAACGCCCTTTTCAAGACATCTTCTTCGCATGGCGTTTCGGCAAGCCGTATCAGTTCCTCCTGGCTCAGATGCTCCCTCATGGTGGGGATGCACTCGATGCGGTCTAAGAATCCGTTAGGGTTCTCCTTTATCTTCTTGTCCCGGTAGGCGGTGTGAAGTACCGCACGGAAAGCCGACCAGTAGCCTGCCGCAGAATTGATATGCAGCTTTTGGTTGGTGTGTATGGACTGCGGGGCGTTTAGCAGGTATTCCATGAACTTGCGGCACAAGTCCACGTCCACCTCCTCAAAGGTGCATTTGCCGTTTACAAAACGCTCAAAGTGCTTATAGACGTGTTGCCACTTGATATTCTTCCTATCTGCCAGTTCCTTGAAGTAGGCGAGGAAATCCCCTTTCATCTTGGCTTTGTCAAAGAAGCCGTTGTTCTCGTTGAAGATGGCTTCGTAACGTCGGTTACGGAGTATCTCCGCCTTTTTCATCATGCGTGCGTTGAAGTCACGCTCCTGCTGGTTGGCAGGTTTGGCGAAAATGTAAATTCCCAGTGCTTCACGTGTTATCACTTTCATGGTGGCGTTGTCACGATAGCCGGGATAATAGTCCAGACACAGCGAATACTGTGTCCCGTTCTTAATCTTGCGCTTGCGCAAGGTTACTGTCTTGCATTTGCTCATATTGATGATGTTTTTAAGTTGTACGTTTTCGGAGGTGTTCCCCGTGTTTACGGTGGCAAAGGAACAACGTGAAACAACCGTGAATACCTCCACGGCAATCATTTTGAAATAATTTTCCGGCAATGTCGGTTGCTCACGGTTGTTTCTCCCTCTCAGCCATAACACGCTCAACATCAGAGCGTAAAAGCAGGTTTTTCACACCTACCTTTATCTTTTCGATGTGTTTCACCTTGACGATATGGCAGATGTTGGCGGAGGAAAGTCCGTAAATCTGCCGGACTTGCTCCACGGTGTAGTAGCGTTCATCGTTCACGAGGTCTGTCCTGCGGAGTTCGTTCAGATGGGATTTGGAGTAGTAGGTACGCCCGTATTCTCTTTTGGTCGGTATCTTGTGGCGATGGGTGTATGCCCGGAGTGCGGTCGGCTTCATGCCGAACAGTTCTTCCGCTTCTTCAATCAGGAGCCAGTCGGTGATATTGCTGGTATCAACTGCCACACCGAAAAACTCGTCAATGTGTTTTTTGCTGTAATAGTTCTTCCCTGCGATGCGGCAGATAGGTATGCGGTTGCGCTTGGCGGTGGTGTATAGCCACGACTGCTTGACCTTGAAGAGCAACATTACCTCCTCGCCCGAATAGAAGTCCATCACTTCGTCTGTTTCCTTTTCCCTTTTTTCTTTTTTGGCTAGTGGAGACGATGGAGTGAACTTTTTCTGTGCGGAAGTGCTGCCGGGCAGGATGCGGTGGTAGGGGTTGCCTTCCAGCATCCGCTCGATGTCCGCCTTGCGGATGAATGCCATGCGGTTGCTGATACGTGAGGCTTTCAGCTTGCCGAGGGCTACGAGTTTGTAAACATACTGTCGGGAACAACCCATGAGTATGGCTGCTTTGGAAAAGGTGAGATACTCCTGATGCTGTATCTCCATGATTGGCCGGGCGGTTTTGAAGAGGTTGTTCTTCTGTTCCGTTCTGGCTCGTTTGGCTTCTGCCTGACAAGCCTCGCTGCAATATTTCTGTACCCCGCTCCGGGTTACAAATGACTTGCCGCAAAAACTGCATTTTCTGGTTGTTTTCATGCTGCTTTATCGTTTACTGGTTCATTCCTTCAATCGTGTATCTCTGAAACGGTGAACGGAGGTAAACAGTAGTCAATCGTTGTCGCCTTTCTACACGGTGTTACCATCGCTGCAAGTAGGAGCGGTTGCTGTCGCTTGTCGTAAACGGTTGTAAACCCTTGTAAACTGTCTGCACGATGTGACAAAAAACAAGCTCCGCAAATTCTCCACGTCAGAAATACGTCTCAAAAATATGTGGAAATTTGGGAAGCATCAAAAAGCAGCCGAAAAGTGTTAATTTTTAGAATATACTGATAGATAAAGATTTACGCTTGGATGTTTCTGGTTATTTTTGGTTGTTCTACGCTTCTAAATACAATGTAAAACTTGTGACGACCTGTGTTTCGGCACACACAAAATTACTTTTTATGTAGGTAATAGATGTGAAATTGAGATCACTGCTTTCTGGTCTTATTCATGGCAAGCTATATATCAGTATAATAGCACTCCATTTGAAGTAATAGGTATTGTGGCAGCTGTTCTTATCATTATTTTCTGTAGTTGGTATCTGATGAAGAGATATATATCTAAAATTCGAAATGATAGAAGGCGTTTAGCCAATGATCGGGATCGCGAGAGAAAGGTTCGCATGCAATTGGAGAAGGATCAGAAGAGATTGGAGGTAAAGCAAAAAGAGTATGAAAGACGAATTAAAGATCTTTCTTTAAAAGGTGAAGAGCGTGAAGAAGAACGAAAAAGTATGGAGAAAATATTGAAAGAGTATAAGATGCAGATTCAAAAACTTAAAGAATTAAGAGAATCCGGAAAAGAACCGTTACTTTACATACTGAGTTCAAAAGTTACTTTTGATTCCTATGCAAAACTATTGATTTGTGGTGATCAGTCGATATCTCTAACTTCGCAGGCATGTCAACTATTGGATACTTTCCTGAATGCTCCTGAATATATTTTAACATACGAGGAACTATTGGAATGTTTATGGAAAGATGGTAGTGGAGACATGATTCGTTTGCGAGTTGCAATTTCTCGTTTACGTATTGTGCTGAGTGTAGATCCTGAGATTTCTATTTTTCAGAAGGATATTAATAAATATCAATTAGTACTACCTGAAAAGGGTTAATTTAGGACAGTTTTTATGCAATGTAATAAATTGTAATGTATTACATGATATTTTATTGGTTAATAGCCTTTAACTTTGGAGTGAATAATTTAAATTTATATTTTATGAAGATGAAAAACTATTTAAAAGCAGCTTTTCTTTTGGTTGCTATCGTTTCTGTTTGGGTTTTAAAACCGATAGAAAAATCTCAGGATGCAGATCCTCTTTTGTTACAAAATGTAGAAGCTTTGGCAAGTGGGGAAGATTCTTCTCAGACTCATTGTTATGGACGGGGATCTGTAGATTGTCCCGTTAGTCATGATAAGGTAGATGTCGTATATGACTCCTACAGTCTAGGAGAATAAAGTTGGCTCAGTATTTCTTCTTGAAAGAGGAATCGATTTAGGAAAGGGGGGATTTCAAATACTTATAGCAGAACTCTTTAGTCAGCTCTAAATTAAAAAGATCATGGGGAAATATATTCGTATATTAATCTTAATTGGAATTATTCTTTTAGGATGTCACTCGACAAAAGAGAAGATTGAGTTTTCAAACAGAGTGATTTGTAGCGATAGCATATCGCGAGAACTGGTTGTTTTAAATGATACGTTTTTATTTTCGTATCCTTTGCAAATAGAATGTATAGACTCAATGCTACTGGTATTGGATAATGTTAATAATAATTTCTTCCATCTGTTTACTCTAAAGGGTGTACCCATAAAATCTTTGGAGAAAAAGGGCAAGGGCCTATTGACTTTATAAATGTGGAATCATTCAATTTATCTGAAGATAGAAAAACCATGTATGCCTACGATACGTCATTACGTAAAATAGTGAAATATGATGTTTCTTCTTTTTTAAAAGATTCATTGAAATCTGAGGTTATACAGGTGAATTATGATAGCTTGCCTCAAGCCGAAGTGCCTACAATAATCTATGATATGCTTTCTCTTAAAGATTCAAACTTTCTGGTAAAAGCAAATCATAAGGGCCTTCGGTTTGGATTATTAAAAGATGGAAAGGTTACTCAATTATACAATTCTTTCTCTGATTGTGTAAATACGAACGATGACGAAGAAGTCTGGTCAGTTTTCTGTAGCAATACCAAAACCAAATTAAGACCTGACAGGACAAAGATGTTGAATGCAACCTATCTTGGAGGAGTATTGGAATTGTTTGATTTGGATGATAATTGTTCCTTATCATTGGCAAAGATACTTTATATTTACGAGCCTAAATATGGTATTGCCGAAGGGGTAATACCTAAATATGTTGTTTTCAATGAAACGACTCAGATTGGTAGGTCTTTCACATGTCATTGGAGTGATAACCCTATCACCATTGGTTGGAGCTTGATAAAACATACATCAATGGCAGGCTTCTTTTCAAAGAAACAGTAAGCAGCAATAGCTGAAGAGCATTGGCTATAGAGTTTTTGAATCAGCGGTGTCTGGATGTTCAATCTGTGTAATATTTTTCAATTTGTTATTTTAAATGCTCCCGATTATACGGTGAGTGATGAGGATATCATTAAGTTTATTTGGAAAGGCGAAACGAGTATTCAGATAAATACGTTTTGTTCTGCCGGAAACAAATTAGGGAAGAGATTGGAGCAAGCTGGTTGTGACTATCCAAAATCTCTTTTTACCTTTGCTGCCAGTTATTAACACTTATACTTTGAAGCCATGAAAAACTATATGAAATTAATCTTTGGGTTAATAGTCTTGATCGGGTATTGGCCTACCACGAAAATTTCTAGGAGAGTAAATTCCCTATTCTTGCAAAATGTAGAGGCGCTTGCCGGCAGTGAACACGTTACCAATTTAGGTTGCTTGGGTGACGGGTCTGTAGATTGTCCTATTAACCATATCAAAGTAGAACATGTGGTTCAAGGATTTAGTCTTGGGGAGTGAGGATTCATTTACTTTTTCTACGGCGGAGGTGGCTACCCGAAATATCCTTGCTCCCATACGTGTTCTGATGGAGTAGGACGTTGCTACAAGGTTTATGATGATTAGGGAAACTGTCATTTTGACGGTAGTCAAACATATTCTTGTGCCTGCTAACTATTAAGAAGAAGTTATATCAAAAGTTTAGAGTTTCTTCATTTCCTTTTTTAAAATACAGGAGAGGAGATGATTACTACAATTTTCTTGGTATAACTTCCTGTATTGTTAATTTAATGTAATAAAATTATGAAGAATATCTTGTTAACACTTCTCTTGTTTATACTTTTTTCATGTAAAAGCACTGGAGATAAAACCGACTGTG
>OGJY01001092.1_pt1 | contig 33858 bp, 25 predicted proteins | sample 1572231 | NCBI WGS metagenome assembly OGJY01 (sample SAMEA2582121, study PRJEB24529) | metagenome | biome: Human gut stool | place: China | collected 2011
AACCTTAGGTCCTTCTTTATTTTAGAGCTATGTTTTTTCACAGCCCCTTTTTTTAGTCGATTTTGATATTCTTTTCGCTGAGCCGTTGGTTGACGTTTTCCTTCAGCAGTGTATACACCACCGAAACAATCGGGATAAACACCAGCATCCCGACAATCCCGAACAGACTGCCGCCCAGCGTCACCGCAACCAGCACCCAGATTGCAGGCAGTCCAATCGAGCCGCCGACCACCTTTGGGTAAATCAGGTTTCCTTCAATCTGCTGTAATACAATAAACAGCACGATAAACGCTGCTGCTTGCGAGGGGCTGATCGTCAAAATCAGAAACGCCCCTACGACACAGCCGATAAACGCCCCGAAAATGGGAATCAGTGCCGTAAATGCAATCAGCACCCCAACCAGAACGGCAAAGGGGAACCGCAGAATCGTCATGGAAACGAAGAACATCATCCCCAGAATCACCGCCTCTAGGCACTGCCCTGTCAGGAAATTTGAAAATGTGCGATACGTCAGCGCGCAGATTTGCAGAAAACGGTTTGCGTGCTTTTCCTTCAGATAGGCGAAAATCAGCTTTTTCATCTGCCGCTTCAGAAATTCCTGCTGCAACAGGATATAGCAGGCGAAAACAAGACCGATGAAAAATGTCCCCACGCCGCTCACAATTCCTGTCGCTACGCTGATGGTAGAGCTCAGCATGGAATTTGCCCCTATGCGGAAGAATGTCACAAGCTGATTCAGAATTTCCTCCCAATTCAGCTGTGCCTGTACCTCGTCTATGTAGTCCACCAGCTCAGGATGGTTGGAAACAAGCTGTTCCGCCTTTTTCATCAGTACAGGCACCTTTTCGGGCAGTGTTTTCCCAAGCGTAGCAATGGTATTTCCCAGCTCCGGCACAACCACAATCGTCACAAGGCTCAATAGTGCCAGCACAAAAATCAACGTCAGAATCAGGCTGACGGGCGCGGCAAATTTTTTCTGCTTTTCCTTTGCGTTTGCAAACAGCCGCTTCCGGATGCGGTTCATCGGCACACTCAGCACAAATGCAATCGCGCCCCCCAGAAGGAAGGGGAACAGGATGTGCAAAATCGCTTTTACCGCCTGCAGCACAATGCTAAACCGCCAAAGCCCCACCAGAATCACCAGTGTAAATATAATTAAGCCCCGCAGCTTGCGGAGCGTATCCTTATCTAACTGCATCCAATCAACTCCCGGTATATTTTTATTTATATTAGAAGAAAGTATATCACAAAAGTAAATTTTCTTGCAATACGCGCGCACAATTCTTAATATTTTCTTCTGTTTTTCCTTTACACAGCGGGCATTTGCGTATAAACTATACAAAGGAATATGTGGCTTTTTTTCAGAAAAGTCAATTTATCGAAGCAGAAAGGAAGAAAAAAATGGAAGTAAGAACAAGATTTGCCCCTTCCCCTACGGGCTATATGCATATCGGCAACCTGCGTACCGCGCTTTATGAATACCTCATCGCAAAATCTCAGGGTGGGAAATTCATCCTTCGTATTGAGGATACCGATCAGGGCCGTCTGGTGGAGGGCTCTCTGGATGTCATTTATAAAACCATGAAAATGACAGGGCTTCAGCATGATGAAGGCCCCGATGTCGGCGGCGAATACGGCCCCTATGTGCAGAGTGAACGCATGGGTCTGTATATGGATTATGCAAAGGAACTGGTGGAAAAGGGCGAAGCGTATTACTGCTTCTGCACCAAGGAAAGACTGGAAAGCCTGAAGGAAGCCAATGCAGAGGGCGTTTCCTTTGCGAAATATGACCGTCATTGTCTGCATCTGTCCCCCGAGGAGGTACAGGCAAAGCTTGCCGCAGGCGAACCCTTCGTGATTCGCCAGAAAATGCCCGAAAACGGCACAACCTCCTTCCATGATATGGTTTATGGGGATATCACCGTGGATAATGCGGAGCTGGATGACCAGATTCTGATGAAGGCAGACGGCTTCCCGACCTATAACTTCGCCAATGTTGTGGATGACCACCTGATGCACATCACCCATGTTGTCCGCGGCAGTGAATATCTTTCCTCCACACCCAAGTATAATCTGCTGTATCAGGCATTCGGATGGGAGCCTCCCATTTATGTACACCTGCCCGCTGTTATGCGTGACGCACACCATAAGCTGTCCAAGCGTCATGGCGATAAATCCTTCGAGGATTTGGTAAATGAAGGCTATGTGGTGGAAGCCATCGTGAACTATATCGCACTGCTTGGCTGGAGTCCCTCCGATAATGTGGAAATCTTCACCCTCAAGGAGCTGGAACAGAAATTTGATATGGCAGGGCTGAGCAAATCTCCCTCCATCTTCGATATCAAGAAGCTGACATGGATGAACAGTGAATACCTCAAGGCGATGGATTTTGACAAATACTTTGAGTTGGCAAGACCGAAGCTGGAGGAGGCACTGGCAGGCACCGATTTAGACCTCAAAAAAATCGCGGCACTGCTCCAGAAGCGTCTGGAAACCCTCAACGATATCCCCCGTCTGGTGGATTTCTTCAAGGAGCTGCCCGATTACAGCACAGAGCTGTATACCCATAAGAAAATGAAAACCAACGATGAAATCGCACTGTCCTCCTTACAGGCGGCTCTTCCCGTTCTGGAGAACCTGCCCGATTGGAACGAAACTGCCATCCATGACAGCCTGATGGCACTGGTCGGCGAGCTGGGCATCAAAAACGGTCAGCTGCTCTGGCCCGTCAGAACAGCCCTTTCCGGTGAGCAGACCTCTCCCGGCGGCGCGATGGAGCTGGCGGATATCTTAGGAAGAGAAGAATCCATCCGCAGAATCAAGAAGGGTATTGAGAAATTGAGTAAGTAAATCTATTCCTTTTATGTTCATAAATTATTCAAATATTCTTAAAAAACTCTTTGGTTTTTGTACAAATGGAATTCAAATTTGAATGCTATGATAAAGGTGTCAAAAGGAACGGACCACCTTTTGAGAACATAAGTATTATACCCTTCCCCTTTTTAAATGATAAAACGTAAAAGCAAGAAGAGCAAATCGAGAGATTTGCTCTTTTGCTTTTTATGGCTGATTTTAGGGCATCATGTCATCCATGATATCATCAATCGCCTCCTCCGCCTTCACTACCATCTTTTTCCCTTTTCTGGCAAGTCTCTGATAGGTGCGCTTATCCTTCATCAGGTATCCCATGCCTGCCATTGCCGCCGCGCCGCCAAGCAGCATCCCTGTTGCAAATTTGTTCATAAAATCCCTCCTTTGATGAAATTAGTATGACCGTTTTCGGGATTTTTATTGATTTTCCATGACGGATAACGTATAATCAAACCAATAAGCTGTCAAGACAGATGTAAAAACAAGTGAAGAGACAAAAGGAGAAAGAACATGAGCGAGAATCAAAAAGGCTTTGCCGCTTTTCTGGCAAAAAAGGATATCGTTTTTTCAGCAAAGCGATACGGCATTGATGCCTTGGGCGCAATGGCACAGGGCTTGTTTGCATCCCTACTGATAGGGACAATTTTAAAAACCTTGGGGCAGCAGCTTGGCGTTGCCATTCTGGTGGATATCGGTACCTTCGCGCAGGCGGTCACAGGCCCTGCCATGGCAGTTTCCATCGGCTATGCGCTGAAATGCCCCCCTCTGGTGCTGTTTTCGTTGATTGCCGTCGGCGGCGCGGCGAATCAGCTGGGCGGTGCAGGCGGCCCTCTGGCTGTTTTTGTTGTCACCATCTTTGCCGCAGAGTTCGGTAAGCTGGTTTCCAAGGAAACAAAGGTCGATATCATTGTGACCCCCTCTGTCACCATCTGCGTCGGCGTGCTGCTTTCCATGTGGTGGGCACCCTCCATCGGTGCGGCGGCAAGCGCAGTCGGCAATGCCATCAAGTGGGCAACGGAGCTGCAGCCCTTCTTCATGGGGATTCTGGTTTCCGTTATCGTCGGCATCGCGCTGACACTCCCCATCAGCAGTGCGGCAATTTGTGCGGCTCTGGGGCTGACAGGCTTGGCAGGCGGTGCGGCAGTTGCAGGCTGCTGTGCGCAGATGGTTGGCTTTGCCGTTATGAGCTTTAAGGAAAATAAATGGAGCGGTCTTTTGGCGCAGGGCATCGGTACCTCTATGCTGCAAATCGGGAATATCGTCAAAAACCCACTGATCTGGATTCCGCCTACACTGGCATCTGCTGTCACAGGCCCTATCGCAACCTGTATTTTCCGCATGAAGATGAATGGGGATGCCGTGGCCTCTGGCATGGGTACCTGCGGTCTGGTCGGACAGATTGGTGTCTATACCGGTTGGATTAACGATATCACCGCCGGCACAAAAGCAGGCATTACCTCTATGGATTGGCTTGGTCTGGTTTTGGTTTGCTTCATCCTGCCCGCAGTCCTGACCCTCGTTTTCGCATATCCCATGCGCAAAAAGAACCTCATTAAGGAAAATGACCTGAAGCTGGATTTGTAATCCATAAAATAAAAAGAGTGAAATCCCCTTGGATTTCACTCTTTTTTTGTATGTGCTTTTTATCATGGGTTTTTCATAGGCGCACCGCGCCGCTTTTCTCCCTGCCGTTTCCGGCACGGTGGGGAAGGGATTGGAAAGGGAAACCATGTGTCTCTTTCTCTGTCTGCGAAGGTTCGGAAACTATAACGAAACGTCATTTTCTCTGCTTTTTTCAGGCGCACCGCGCCGCTTTTCTCCCTGCCGTTTCCGGCATGGTGGGGAAGGGATTGGAAAGGGAAACTTTGTTGCCCTTTCCTCGGTTGCGGAGGTTTGGAACCCATTCCGAAACGGGTTCCAAGTTTTTGTTACTTTTTAGCATAAAAAGTAAGGAAGAACGACTTTGTTTCGCCGTGAGAGTTCTAAACTGGCGAATCTCTCATCTTCACTAAGTTTTATCCTGGCACGACTGTGCCCATCCAGTGCGAAGCACTGTTCAGCTTCATTCCCCCAAATCGTGAATAAACAACCCACTCCGCAGCTTCGGCTCAAACCATGTCGATTTCGGCGGCATCGTCATATCCTCATCCGCTACATCCATCAGCTCCTCCATGGAGGTGGGGAACATGGAAAACGCCAGTCTCATCTCGCCGCTGTCTACTCTGCGCTCCAGCTCACCCAGTCCGCGAATTCCGCCGATAAAATCAATCCGCTTGTCGGTTCTGGGGTCGCCGATGGCAAGCACAGGCTCCAGCAGCTCCTTCTGCAAAATGGAAACATCCAGTCCCAGAACAGGGTCGTCTGTAATAATTTCCTCCTTCGCTGTCATCTTGAACCATTTCCCGTCCAGATACAGCCCAAAGGTGTGCAGTGCTTCGGGGTGGTAAGGGCCTTCGCCTGTGTAAGGCGCAATGTCGAATTTCTTGCGAATCTCCTGCAGGAATTCCTCTGTATTGTAGCCGTTTAAATCCTTTACCACGCGGTTGTAATCCATGATATATAAATCCTCTGCCGCAAACAGTACGGACAGATAATAGTTGAATTCCTCCTCACCGGTGTAATTCGGCTTTGCCTCTCTGCGCTTCAGCGCCACCTTCACAGCGGATGCGTTTCTGTGGTGTCCGTCCGCAATGTAGAGATTCTTCACCTGCTTAAAGGATTCCACCAGCATGCCGATTTCCGTATCGCTGTCAATCACCCAGACCGTATGCCCGATGCCGTCCTCGGAAACAAAATCATAAATCGGCTTCACTGCCGCTGTCCAGCCGTCGATAATCGCCTTTGCGTCCTTGTTTTCCTTGTAGGCAAGGAAAATCGGGCCTGTGTTTGCGTTCAGCGTATCCACATGGCGGATACGATCAGCCTCCTTGTCTGCGCGTGTCAGCTCATGCTTTTTAATCGTCCCGTTAATATATTCGTCTACAGACGTACAGCAAACCAGACCCGTCTGGCTTCTGCCGTTCATCGTCATGCGGTAAAGATACAGGTTGGGCAGTAAATCCTGTCCCAGAATCCCGTTGTGAATCATGTTTTCGAGGTTTTCCTTTGCCTTTGCGTAAACCGCAGGGCTGTAAACGTCAATATCCTTCGGCAGGTCTACCTCTGCCTTGTCAACATGCAGGAAGGACCAGGGCTTTCCCTGCACCATTTCTCGTGCTTCTTCGCTGTTCATTACGTCATAGGGCAGGGCTGCTACGTCCTTTGCGTAAGCCTCTGCTGGGCGGATTGCCATAAAAGGTCTGATGGTTGCCATAATTTTCCTCCTTTGGAATTGCTGCTTTCGGTTTCTTAATCCAGAATACGAACCTTCAATACCGTATTGATGGCATACAGGTCTTTGATCATATCATCGATGTTTTCGGGCAGGCTGTCGCATACCACAATGTTATATGCAAGGTCGCCCTTGGAGTTGTTTACCAGCTTGTCGATATTCACGCTGTATTTTGTGAAAACAGCACCCAGCTGCCCAATCATGTTTACGATATTCTGATGGCATACGGTGATGCGGGGCTTGCCGTTATAAGGCACCACGCAGTTGGGGAAGTTTACGGAATTTTTGATATTGCCGTAGGTCAGGTATTCTCTGATTTCCTGCGCCGCCATAATTGCACAGTTTTCCTCGGATTCCGGTGTGGATGCGCCCAGATGAGGGGTTACGATGATGTTCGCAGGGTCGCCCAGCAGGTCTTCGGAAGGGAAGTCCGTCATGTAGCGCGCGATGATGCCGTCCGCAATGGCTTTTTTCAGTGCCGCATTGTCCACCAGACCGCCGCGTGCAAAGTTCAGCAGGCGTGCGCCGGGCTTTGTTGCCGCAAACAGCTTTTCATCAAAGGTGTTTCTTGTCTTATCGTTCAGGGGAATGTGCAGCGTAATGTAATCTGCTTTCGCCACCAGCTCCTCCATGGATTCCTCATGCACCACGTTGGGGGATAAGTGCCATGCACTTTCAAGGGAAAGGAAGGGGTCGTAGCCGATAACCTCCATCCCAAGATCCAGTGCCGCATTGGCAACCTGTACGCCAATCGCACCCAGACCGATGACACCCAAGGTCTTGCCCGCAATTTCAGGACCGGTGAATTCCTTCTTGCCTGCCTCTACTGCCTTTTCCACGTTTTCGCAGTTGTCCTTCAGCCCCTGTACCCAAGCTGCCCCTGCAATGATGCGTCTGGAGGATGCAAACAGTCCTGCCAGAACCAGTTCCTTTACGGCGTTTGCATTTGCCCCCGGCGTATTGAATACGGGAACGCCCTTCTGTGTACATTTTTCAATGGGGATGTTGTTTGTGCCTGCGCCTGCACGGGCAACGGCAAGCAGGTTTTCGTTCAGCTCCATCTTGTGCATATCAAAGCTGCGCAGGATGATGCCCTCAGGATTTTCTGCTTTTTCATCAATCACGAAATTCTGTTCGGGCAGCTTTGCCAGCCCTGTTTTTGCAATGTTGTTTAAAGTGCGAATGGTATACATAATGTCTCTCCTTTTTAGATATAAGAAAAGGGTCGTGTGCCACGACCCTTTTGGATTTTACTTATTTTCCATCTCGAATTTCTTCATGAATTCCACTAATTTTTCCACGCCTTCGATGGGCATTGCGTTATACATACTTGCGCGCATGCCGCCAACGGTGCGGTGACCTTTCAGGTTTTCAAAGCCCTGTGCCTTTGCCTCCTTGATGAATTTTTCATCCAACTCCTTCGTAGGCAGTACGAAGGGCGCGTTCATCAGGGAGCGGTCTTTCTTTACAACAGTGCCGCGGAACAGCTCGGATTGGTCTAAGAAATCATAGAGGATAGCCGCTTTCCGTTCGTTGATTTTCTGCAAGGCAGCAACGCCGCCCTGCCGTTTCACCCAGTCGAATACCAGACCCATGAAGTAAATGCCGTAGGTCGGGGGTGTGTTGTAAAGAGAATTATTTTCTGCGTGAATATCATAACGCAGCATGGTCGGTGTGAAATCCATGGCGTTGCCCAGTAAATCCTCTCTCACGATAACAACCGTTACGCCTGCGGGGCCGAGGTTTTTCTGCGCCCCCGCAAACAAAAGACCGAATTTCGTAATATCAATCTCCTGCGAGAGAATGGAAGAGGACATATCGCCCACCAGCGGCACATTGCCTGTATCGGGAAGCTCCGTCCAGCGTGTACCGTAAATGGTGTTGTTCAGTGTGATATAAAAATAATCCGCTTCGGGGTCGAATTTGGAAGGATCCAGTGTGGGGATGTGGTCGAAGGTTGAGTCTGCTGAGGAAGCAACGATGTTCACTTTACCGTAACGCTCTGCCTCTGCCGCCGCCTTCTTCGCCCACTGACCTGTGATCACATAATCCGCCTTGTTGTTTTTGTTCATCAGGTTCATGGGAATCATCGCAAACTGCGTTGAGCCGCCGCCCTGCAAGAACAGGATTTTATAATTATCGGGAATGTGCATCAGTTCCTTGAGATCAGCCTTTGCCTTCTCCAGAATATTTTCAAAGGTTTTTGAACGGTGGCTCATCTCCATCACTGACATGCCTGCTGAAGGGTAACAGACCAGTTCGCGCTGTGCCTGTTCCAGAACCTCCAAGGGCAGCATGGAAGGACCTGCTGAGAAGTTGTATACTCTTTTTTCCATAGATAAGCCTCCTAACTTTTAACAATATGGACACATGTCCGCATCAAACGGGCATTGTCGATAGGGAAATTATAGCACTTTCATTTTTCTCGTCAACTGAAAATGGGATTTTTTTTGTCCCACCCTGAAATTTTGGAGAATGAAGCAAAATTTTTTGAAAGAGAAAAGAAAAGTCTGTTAAATTTGACGTAATATTGTCTTTCGTCCGAAAACAGAAATGTACTTTGTCTATTGTATACAATGGTAAACATGAGAAAAAATAATCAAAAATATTCTATTTAACGAAAATTGTTGATTATCTCGTGCTTTCGTGTTATCCTAAAGAGGAAATTTATACGAAACCGAATATAAAAAATATAGAGAAAGAAGGGAGGGAAAATCATCTTGGAAAAACAGGACCGCAGAGTCATCCGCAGTAAAATGCGGATGCGAGAAGCACTCATTTCTCTGATGCAGGAAAAGCTCTTTCCCGAAATCACCGCAAGGGATATTACCGATAGGGCGGATCTCAATCGGGCAACGTTTTATCTTCATTATAATAATGTGTTCGATTTGCTGGAGGAATTGGAAGAAGAAACCGTAAGCGAATTTGCCCGCATGCTGGAGGAAACCCCCATCCTTGAAAACAGCACATGGGAGTCTGTCCTGATCGGAAAAATCTGTGATTATATCGCCAAAAATCAGGATCTCTGCCGCTGTCTGTTCCTCAATCCGCACAGCGATTGCTTTACGGAAAAGCTGACGGAGATTATGAAGCGGAAGGGACAGGAAATCCGGAAGGAGCGCGGCTTGGAAAGGGACTCCAGACAGACGGATTATATCCGCCATTTTATTTCCTGTGGTGCCATGGGGATGGTAAAGCGGTGGCTTGCGGAGGGGATGCCGCTCTCCAAGGCAGAAATGATGGATTTAACGGAAAAAATCATGCACCCCATTTTTCAATTATTGTTTGTGGCTTAAATTTACGGCTGCAAAAGAAGGCTCTGTCATTATAAGAAAGTATCAGAAAAGGAAGGGAGTAAAAAGATGCAAAACGGAAAGAAGAAGGTGTTGGCGCTGCTTCTGGCAGGCTGCTGCGTATTAAGCGCCTGCGGCACAAAAACAGACGATACAAAAACAGCGGAGAAGGGCAATTTTGTCACCGGCACAGTGGAATGTAAGGAGGTTTATATCCGTGCCAAAATCCCCGGCTATCTGACGGATATTCCCGTCGAAGAAGGGCAGGAGGTCAAGGAGGGCGATTTGCTGTTCTCCACAGACAGACGCGATGTAGAGGTAAAGCAGACACAGGCATCCGCAACCGCGAAGGCAGCCGCAGGGCAGGTCGAGGCGGCGAAAAATGCCGCAGAGGCGGCAGCGGCAGTGGTGGAAAAGGCAAACGCAAATGTGAAGCTGCTGGAAACCGAATATGCAAAATATCAGGAGCTTTACGCCATGGATGCCGTTTCTCAGGATAATATGGATAAGCTGACAACCCAGCTGGAGGCGGCAAGATTGGATGCCGCGGCGGCAGCGGCACAGCAGCAGGCGGCGCAGGGGCAGTATGAAGCGGCAACCGGACAGCTTGCGGCAGCAAAGGGCGTTCTGGATGAAGTCAATCTCAATCTGGGGCAGACCTCTCAGTATGCCCCCTGCAACGGCACCATCACTATGATTTCCTCCTCTCTTGGGGAGCTCATCGGCACAGGCACCACCATCGTTACCCTCACAGATTACAGCGACCGTTGGGTCATGGCAAATGTAGATGAATACGCAGTCGGCAAGCTGAAGGTCGGTCAGCAGATTCCTCTGACCAGTAAGGCGCACCCCGATACCGTCTTTCATGGCAAAATCGTCAATATCAGCAAAAGCCCCGATTTTGCAACCAAAAAATCCACAAATGAGTTGAATGATCAGGATGTTGTTACATACGAGGTGAAAATCGCCCTTTCCGAGAAGGATGATATCATGCTTTACCCCGGAATGCTGGTGCAGGTAGACCTGGATAAAGCAGGTGAGAAAAAATGATTCTGACATTTTTCAAGGGGCTTCTTCGGGAGCTTTGGCTTCTGGTGAAAGATCCGCGGGGCATCTTTATGTTTCTCGTTGCCCCGCTTCTGATGAATATTGTGGTCTGCGGTGCCTTCCAAAACGGCATTGTCAACCATATTCCTCTGGCAGCGGTGGAAATGTCCTCCTCCGCAAAAACAAGAGAGTTGATTCGCGCCTTCGATGAATCCGATCGTTTTGATGTCACCCTTGTCCTGCAGGATTTGGATGAGGCAAAGCAGAAAATGGAGGAGGGCGAGGTGTATGGCATTATCGTTATCCCTGCCGATTATACCCGTTCCCTTCAGCTGGGACAGCAGGCAGAGGTGCTTGTCGGCATCAATAGTGCGAATAACCTTGTCGGCAACAGTGCGGTTGTTTCCGTCATGCAGGTCGTGAAAACCGTTTCCTCTCAGATTGCGGTCAAAAGCTATGTGGCATCGGGCAGCAGCGTTGCGGAGGGTACGGCGAAGGTTATGCCGATTTCGACCGTGCTTCGCCCGTGGTTTAACCCCCAGTTCAGCTATCTGATGTATCTGGGGCTTGGGCTGACCGGTCTGGTCTATCATCAGCTTTTCCTCTCCGCGGTGGCAGGCTCCTTCGCGGATGAAAAGAAGGAAGGCATCCTTTCGGGCAAATTCCGTAAGCGGGATGCAATCCTCTATTATTTCGATAAAATGCTTTTCTACGGCATTGCAGGCTTTTTCAATCTCCTGCTGAATTATGCCGTGATTATGAAAATCTACAGCTTCCCCATGCGCGGCGCACAGGCGGATTTCCTGCTTTTCAGTGCTTGCTTCGTGTTCTGCCTGCTCGGCTTCGGTGCGCTTCTGGGGCTGCTCTGCAAAAATTCCCTGCATGCGATGCAGTGGCTTATGGCGCTGACCTATCCGTTTTTCGTGCTGGCAGGCTTTTCTTGGCCGCATACGGAAATGCCGGATTTTCTGGTGCGGATTGCAAATTATCTGCCCGTCACCCATTACCTCGGCCCCGTCCGCAGTATCATTCTGATGGGCATCGGCTTTGAGCGCGCCTCCCTGCAGCAGAATCGTGCCATGCTCTTAACCCTTGGCATAGGTGCATTTTTGCTCAGCTTCGTGGTCTTTGCGTGGCAGCTGTGCCGTGCGGAAAAGAAGCAGAAGGCGGCAGAGAAGAATACACAGACAGAGGGGGTGCAGGCATGAAAAACGCAGTAAAATTATTTCTTCGGGAATGGAAATATCTCCTGAAACGCCCCCGTTCGCTCGTGCTGATGGTGCTTGTGCCGATTTTCGTCACCTGTATCTGCGGCAGCGGCTATGGAAAGGGCTATTTCTCCGATTTGAAAATGGGCGTGGTGGATTACAGCTATACCAAGCAGACCAGAGAGGTGGTCGAAGCCTTCCGCCAGTCCCCGTATTTTGATGTGGTCGGCTATTATAACGATGAGGATGAAATTGCCGAGGCGATGCGCGATGGCGAAATCGTCGGCTGTCTCATCTTCCCTGCGGATTTCACAAGAAAAATGCAGCTGGGACAGCAGGCAGAGGTGCTTCTCGGCTCCAGTGCTGTCAATATGGGCTATGGCAGTACCATCAACCTCAAGGGCTCGGAGGTTCTGGGGACGGTTTCCACGCAAATCGCCGTCAAAAGCCTTGTGGCAAAGGGCAAAACCGTGGAGGATGCCCTCGCGGCCATGAACCCCGTCAGCTTCTATACCCGTCAGTGGTATAACCCGACGAATAACTTTTCGTATTTTCTGGTGTATGGCTTCGTTGCCGCAACCGTTCAGCAGGTGCTGATTTATTTCGCGGCAATCTCCCTCGTTCGGGAGAAGGAAAGCGGTCATCTGGAGGAAATGCAATCCATTTCCAAAAGCGCCCCCTTGCAGGTGCTTGTGAAATGCTTGGTCTATTTCCTGATTTCCCTCGCGGCGTGGGCGATTTGCTCCGCCATCATCCGTTGGGGCTATGCGATTCCCATGCGGGGAAGCCTTCTGCTCTGGTTTGTCTACAGCAGTCTTTTCCTGCTGTCGATTGTTGCCTTGGGGCAGTTCTTTTCCGCAGTCATGCCAAATCCCATTGTGGCAACCTCTATCTCTCTGGTGTTCACCTCGCCCTCTCTGGTGCTGAGTGGCTACACCTGGCCCACTATGGCGTTGCCTGCGTTCTATCAGAAAATCGGGCAGGTCTTTCCGCTGACGCATTTTGTCATCGGCTATCGCAATGTGGCATTGATGGGCTGTGGCTTTTCCGCGGTGAAAAAGGAGCTGCTCCTTCTCGGCGGCATCATCGTGGTCTGCCTTACGTTGAGCTGCGTCATCTGGCAGCTGCGTCTGAACCGCATTGAGAAGAAAAAGCAGGGAACCGTTGCAGAGAAGGAAGAGCCTGTGTCCCTACAGGCATAAGAAAGGAGTGCAGAATATGAAATTCTATCCATATAAAAAAGCATGTGCGCTTCTCGTTACAGGCGCACTGACAACAGGTGCGGCAGTGCCTGCCCTCGCGGCGGATGCAAAAACGGAGGCACCGCAGAACGCCGAGGAAAGCAAAACAAAAGCCATGACCTTAAAGGAAATTCAGGAGCTGGTTGTGAAAAATAACCGTCTGAAAACCACCCTGACGCTGAATCAGGAAAAGGTCATCGCTGGTCTCAGTGCCATTGATGACGGTCTGAAGGATTTGAAGGATTCGCAGGATAAGGCGGCGCACGCAAGAAGGGATGCAAGCGATGTCGCAAGCAAAGGGCAAGCGGCAATCAATGGTACATTGAGTGTTCCGGGTGCGGCTACAGGAACCGACAAGCTTTTAGCAGGCATCACAAGCGGTCTCCTTTCCGGTGCAGTCAAAACCGCAAGCGGCATGGAAACCCTTGTGGATAATGTTGCCGATAGGCAGAGGGATACGCTGGAGGATCAGCAGACAGAGCTGAAAAATACAAAAATGGACTTAAATAAGACCAAGGAGGACTGGGAAAATGAATCCCTTGCCGTCACACAGCTTCTCGTCACCAAAACCGTACAGGTCGAAAAGGGTGTCAGCCTGCTCACGCAGAAGCAGTCCCTTCTGGAACGTGTCTGCCGGATTGAGGAAAAGAAGCAGGAGCTTGGCTTTAGCACAGGCACCGACCTTTCCGAGAAAAAGCTTGCCGTTTCCGAGGGCGCGAAGGAGCTGCAAAGTGCCAAGGACGGCTTAACCCTGCTCAAGCGTCAACTGGATGACCTTATGGGGCGTGAAATTGATGAGGAGCTCATTATCACACCCCCTGAGCTGACACGCACCATCGAAACCGCCCCTGCCTATAGCGAGGAGCTTTTGAAAACCGCCACCGATAAAAATTATAAGCTGAAAACCCTCCGCAGGGATAAGCAGCAGGCAGAAGCGGATTCCAAGAAGAATGACAGATATGACGGACAGCTGAAGGCAAGCAGGGTGGATATGCAGCTTGCGGATGTCTCCACTGAGGAGGAAAAGGTCAATATCGCCAACGATTTAAAGAAGAAGCTGGATGCCATCAATACCGCCGCGGCAGAATATCAGAATAAAAAGGATGCCAACAGCAAGGCAAAAATCGAATGGGAGCAGCAGCAGAAATCCGCAAAGCTGGGGCTTGTTTCCGCAGTCGAATTGCAGGCGCTTGAGCTGCAGTATGAGCAGACCGAAATGGAGCTTTCCGCCGCAGCCTATGCCTACGATCTGGCGTGGGAGGAATATAATATGCTCATGAACGGCACCACCCTTGATATCTACGATGTTTATAAATCAAAGCTGAGCTGAAAAAAACAATACGAAGGGAGAAAAGCAGGATGAAGATGATTGATTTGACACAGCTGATTACAGCGTCCATGCCCGTCTATCCGGGTACGGAGCCGCCGCATTTGACGGTAGCCAATACCTATGAAACAGATGGCTTTCGGGAAACCCTGCTTTCCTTCTTTTCCCATACAGGCACCCACATGGATGCGCCCTTTCATCTCTTTGGAGACAGAACAAAGCTGAATGAAATGCCTGCGGCGCAGTTTGTCGGCAAGGCGCTTGTCATCCCTTGCATGCAGTATGGTGCAGGCGAGGAAATCGGCATGGAAGCCCTTGCTCCCGTCCGTCAGCTTGCGGATGAGGCGGATTTTCTTCTTTTCCATACCGGTTGGAGCCGGTATTGGGGCAAAGCGGAATATTTCGGGGACTATCCCGTTCCCTCCTTGGAGGTCTGCCGCTATGCGCTGGAAAGCGGCAAAAAGGGGCTTGGCTTCGATACCATCGGCATTGATCCCATCGCAGATGAAGGGCTGACACGCCATCGTCTGCTTTTGTCCCAAAGAGATATTGTGATTATCGAAAACCTCACGAATCTGGATAAAATCGGGGAAGGTCTGTTTCTCTTTGCAGCCTTGCCCTTGAAGTATGAAAATGCGGATGGTGCGCCTGTGCGTGCCGTTGCCATGCTAGAGGAAGAATAACGCAAATTTTCCCCCTTCCCTACATATCCTTTAAATAGCAAAGGAGGCGGTAGGATGAAGGGGATTTTTTTACGAAGGGAATGGGTGAGCCTTGTCTGCTGTTTCTGCATCATCGGGGTCTGCCTCATGCATACTGCGCTGGGGAAGGAAACCAAAGCCCTTTTTCCCATGATGGGCGTGCGGGTGGTTCTGGATGCAGGGCATGGCGGCTGGGACCCCGGCAAAACAGGCACAGGCGGCGAAAATGAAAAAATACTGAACCTCGCAGTTACAGAAAAGCTGACGGAATATCTGGAGCAGGGCGGCGCGGAGGTCATTCTCACCCGCAATGCGGATACGGCGCTGGGCGGCAGTAAGCACGCGGATATGGCAGAGCGGCAGCGTATTGCCAATGAAACAGGCGCGGATATCCTCGTCAGCATCCATCAGAACGCCTTCCCCTCTGCGAAGGCAAAGGGGGCGCAGGTGTTTTATCATAAAAGCAGTGAAAGGGGCAAAATCCTTGCGGAATGTGTGCAGGAAAGCCTGAAAAGCCGCGTGGATGGCAGCAATCGGCGTATGGCAAAGGAAAATAAGGAGTATTATATCCTCCGCACCACCCAAATCCCTGCCGTTATCGTGGAGTGCGGCTTTCTTTCCAACGCCGAGGAGGAGCGTCTGCTCAATGATACCGCCTATCAGGAAAGGCTTGCATGGGCGGTTTATTGCGGCATCCTTGACTATTTTGAAAAAATCAGTATCATTTAAGGAAAGAAATATTCTGCATCGAAAAAAGAAAGGATGTATTTATGGAGCATACATTTGAAGCATTGGGACTGCGTGCAGCTCTGGTCACGGCGCTGGCAGAGCAGGGCATCACAGCCCCCACGGAAATCCAACAGAAAATGATTCCCGAAATTTTATCCGGCAAGGATGTCATCGGTCGTTCCGAAACAGGCTCCGGAAAGACCTTAGCATATCTTTTGCCCATTTTTGAAAAGCTGGATCTGTCAATCCGCGGCACGCAGGCGATTATCCTCACCCCCACCCATGAGCTGGCGGCGCAGGTCTATCATCAGGCGGAGCTTTTGCAGGAGAATGCGGGCATCGCGGCAGGCTGTGTCCTTCTCATCGGTGCGGCAGGCATCGGCAGACAACTGGAAAAGCTGAAAGCAAAGCCGCGTATTGTGGTCGGCTCTGTCGGACGTATTCTGGATTTGATTCGCAAGAAAAAAATACAGGCGCATCTCGTCAGAACCATCGTTCTGGATGAGGGAGACCGCCTTATGGATGACGGCAACGTCGAGGATGTTGCCGCTGTCATCAAAACAACCCTAAAGGAGCGGCAGATTGTCCTGCTTTCCGCCTCTGTCAGCGGCGAAGCCAAGGCAAAAGCCGCAGCTATGATGAAGGCAGACGCGGTCGATTTGGAAGCCAAAAGCGGCGGCATTGTCCCCAAGGGCATCCATCATTATTATATCCTCTCCGCGCACAGAGAAAAATTCGCCAATCTCCGTAAAATTCTCGCAGGCGAAAAGCCGGAGAAGTGCATGGTTTTCCTCAATAACCCCGAAAATATCGAGGTAACGGTCGATAAGCTGAATTATCACGGCATCAAGGCGGCAGGCATCTATGGGCAGGCGAGCAAGCAGGAGCGCAAAAACGCCATGGATGGCTTTCGGGAGGGGAGAATTCATGTCCTCGTTGCCTCCGATATCGGCTCTCGCGGTCTGGATATCGAGGGTGTTACGCATATCATCAATCTGGATGTTCCCGAGGAGCCCACGCATTATCTCCATCGTGCAGGCCGCTGTGGCAGAAAGGGCATGGAAGGCACTGCCATCACCATTGTCACCCCCTATGAACGCAAGTGGATTCACCGCTACGAAAAAACATGGGGTCTGCAATTTGAGCAGAAGGAAATGGCCTTCGGCAAGCTGGTCGATAGCCAAAAAACAAAAAAAGACATCATCAAGCCGATCAAGAAGAAAAAGCCTGTCATTGAGGATAAATGGGTAGAGGGCGATGGCTGGGGCGAATTTGATGATTTAGAGGATTTCGGTGAATTTGTCATCGAAACCGGCGGCGCACCCCAAAAATCCAAGAAGAAGAAAGCAAAGGAACAGCCCTTCTCTATGGCAAAAACGCCCAAAAAGCAGGGCAAAAAGGGCAAAAAAACAAAGCAGACGGACGATAGCTTGGGCTTCTTTGCCAGAAAAGCGAAAAAACTTGCGGAAAAAGAGGCAAACCGTCAAAAAAGTCAGAAAAAGTAATTGTCCAAAACGAGATTTTCGGTTATCATATATACAATCAATGCTTCCGTGCTTCAACGGAAAATCATAATTTTTAAGGAGGATTCAAGAATGAGCGATACTTGCGGATGTGGCTGCGGTCACGATCATGACGATCATGTACACGAAGAAATGGAAATGGAAACCTTAACCCTCACTCTGGATGATGATACAGAAATGGAATGTGGCATCCTTGGTGTGTTTGCGGTGGATGGCATTGCCGATAAGGAATATATCGCATTGCTGCCTCTGGAGGATGAAACCGTTCTCCTGTATGAATATAAGGAAAACGAGGACGGCATCGAGCTTCTCAATATCGAAAGCGATGACGATTTTGAAAAGGTATCCAATACATTCTATGATCTGTTCGATGACGAAGACGAATAATAGAAATGCAAGGGAACAGGGATAGAGTACTATCCCTGTTTTTTGTGCTTTATAATTGGAAAAGATTGGAGAGAAGAGCATGAAAGGAAAAAGAATAGCGGCATTTGCTCTGGCGTTGGTGCTTGGCGCTTCGGCGGCACAGCCTGCCCTTGCGGCGGATTGGCAGAGCAAAAATCCTCTGATTGCCCATGCCTTGGGGGAGGCAGACGGCAAAATCGAAACCAATTCCAAAGAAGCGTTCCTGACCTCATGGCAGAATGGCTTCCGTGCCGTAGAGGCGGATTTCACCTATACCTCAGACGGTACCCTCGTTGTGCGGCACGATTTTGAAAAGGACGGCTCCTATTATCGTCTGGAAATCAAGCCGAGCGGCTCTCTGGTGATGGATACCAAAACCTTCACCTCGACCCCTGCGGTCTATGAGCAGACCCCCATGACAGCGGTGGATTTGCTCTATCTCATGCAGGAATACCCCGATATGTACCTCATAACGGATACCAAAACCACGGATAAGGCACAGGTGCAAAAGCAATTTCAAGATTTAGTCAATATCGCAAATAATATTGGTGCGCCGGAGGTGCTGCAACGCATCATTCCGCAGCTGTATAATAAAGAAATGCTCAGCTGGATCAAGGAAATCTATCCCTTTGAAAACTGGATTTTCACCCTGTATCTTTATGCAAATCCCAATTATGACGATATCGCGAATTTCTGTGCCGCAAACGGCATTGATACCGTCACCCTGCATATCGACCGCGCAAAGAAGGAAAATATCTCCAAGCTGAAGGCAAAGGGACTCAAGGTCTATGCGCACACCGTCAATCGCTACCGCATCTTTGAGGATGCTCTTGCCGCAGGCGTGGACGGCATTTATACCGACCGCATCAAACCCTACGAGCTTAGCTGGGTTGGGCTTACGAACAGTATGCAGACCACAGAGCAGACCGTTACCGTAAAAGGCAAGGAGGCGAAGCTGACCACCCTTGCAATCTTCGGCACGCCCTATGCCCCTCTGCGGCAGATGGCACAGCTTGGCAAAAGGTTTTCCGCCGAATATAAAAAGGATGCAGGCACGCTCAATCTCACCGTCGGCAAAACCCTTACCACCATGGGAAATGAAATGCTCATGGATCACAGCGGACACCTTGTTACCAAAAAAGCCGATTTCAAGCTTCTCATCGGCGGCAAGGAAAGCGGCATCCAATGCTTCTATGTGGATGGCGAGGTTTATGCCCCCGTGGAGCAGATTCTCGCGCTGGTGCAGTAAAATCTAAAATCCCTTCGGCTCAGGCTTTCGCGCCTGAGCTGTTTTTTTGCAGAAATCACATCTTAGAAATCACATCTTAAAGGAATCTTAATTGTTTTTTGTCGAAAACTCCTTTAAAATAAAGAAAATGTCTTGTAACACAACAAAAAGGAGGGGCATACCTTGCGCGAAAACAGAGAGGTACACACACCGAAGCGAAAAAAACGCCCGACGGCGAAAAAATATGCGAAGCAGAGAATGACAAAGGAGGAGCACAGAAAGCACCTGAAACGCCTGTATCTCAAGACCCTTCTGATTACTCTGGCTGTCTGTCTTGCGCTGCTCGGTGCGGCTTACGGTGTATTTTTATACATGATTGGCGGTCTGGATCGTACCGAGGTGGATGAGGATAATCTTTCCGTCAATGAAAGCGTGAATGAAAAGGTCATCAATATTGCCCTTTACGGCATTGATTCCCGCAATCACGATTATAACGGTCGCTCCGATGTTGTCATGGTTGCCTCCGTCAATACCAAAACAGGGCAGGTTAAGCTGGTCTCCATCGCAAGAGATACCTATGTTGCCATCCCCGGCTACAATAACACCCGCATCAACCATGCCTTTTCCTATGGTGGGCCGGAGCTTGCCATCCGCACCCTCAATGAAAATTTCGGCTTGGATGTAACCGATTATGTCGCCGTCAATTTCGATTCCCTCGCAGAGGTGATTGATGCCATGGGCGGTGTCGAGGTGGATGTCACCGAAGCGGAGCGACAGCAGATTAACGCCTATCTTCTGTCGGGCGAGCCCCTTTACGAAACAGGCTATATCACCCTGAACGGGCCGCAGGCGGTCAGCTATTCCCGTATCCGCAAGATTGATAATGATGATATGCGTACCTCTCGCCAGAGAGAGGTGCTTGCGTCCCTCTTTGAAAAGGCGAAGGAGATTAACCCTCTGGAATACCCCTCCTATGTGCGGAAATTCGCCCCTATGGTGCAGACCTCCCTCAGCAATGATGAGATTCTCAAGCTTGCCTCCGTCGGTCTGAAGGGCAGCTCTCTCACGCTGGATCAGGCGGCGTTCCCCAATGAATATATCCACGCCGAAGGCAAAATCATCGGTAAGGCATGGTATTATATCTACGACCTTGCGCAGGCAAAGGATATGCTTCATAAGTATCTGTATGAGGATATTCCCTTTGCACAATATGCTTCCTCCGGGGACGAAGAAAAAGATTAAAAAAATTCAAAAAAAGAGTTGACAAATATTTTTTACGGGGTATAATGGGGTACAAGTTCAAAAAACAAAGGCAATGAAAAGAAGAGTACAGCCTGAAAGATTTTACAGAGAACCTCCGGTAGCTGCGAAGGAGGAAATGCGGAAGGGTTGGAAGATGGTCTTGGAGCCGCGCACCGAGAGGGTTTCCCTTTAGGCTGCGACGGGAGCGCCCGTGACAGCGCCGGAGTATCGGCAAATGCCCGTACTTGTTAAGGCAGTAATCGTGAGGTTGCTGTGAATTAGGGTGGTAACACGAAGCATATTATGCTCTCGTCCCTTTGACTGAGTGGTCAAACGGGAGGAGAGCTTTTTATTTTGCGTATAAAGAAAAGGTGGTTTGGGAAATGTCTGAAAAAGAAACGATGATTCGCTTAGAGGGTATCAAAAAGCGGTTTCGCACCAAGGCGGGCGAGCTGGAGGTGCTCCATGGCGTAAGCGCAGATATTAAAAAAGGAGAGGTATTCGGCATCATCGGGCTGAGCGGTGCCGGCAAAAGCACACTGGTTCGCTGCATCAACCTTCTGGAGCGTCCCACAGCCGGCAAGGTTTGGCTGGATGGCGTGGAGCTGACCGCCCTTGGCGATAAGGAATTGAGAGAGCAGCGCAGACACATGGGTATGATTTTCCAGCAGTTCCATCTGCTCATGCAGAGAACGGCACTGGATAATGTCTGCTTCCCGATGGAAATTTCCGGTGTGCCGAAGGCAAAGGCAAAGGAAAGAGCCAAGGAGCTTCTGGAGCTGGTTGGTCTGGCAGATAGAATGGAATCCTATCCGGCGCAGCTTTCCGGCGGGCAGAAGCAGAGAGTTGCCATTGCAAGAGCGTTGGCAACCGAGCCGAAGGTGCTGCTTTGTGATGAAGCCACCTCCGCACTGGACCCGAATACAACCGCAGGTGTTCTTTCCTTGTTAAAGGATATCAACACGCGCTTGGGTATCACGATTGTAGTCATCACCCATGAAATGAGCGTCATTCAGGAAATTTGTGACCGTGTTGCCATCATTGATGGCGGTCTGATTGCCGAGGAGGGCGGCGTGGAGGAAATCTTCCGTGCCCCCAAAACAAAAATCGGGCAGGAACTGGTTATGCACGAGGGTACAAACCGAGAGGCATATACAGGCAAGCTGCCGTATTCCTATCGTCTGGTATTCAAGGGCGGCAGTGAAAATGAGCCTGTGCTGGGGCAGATGATGATTGAGCTGAAGAATGTCGTAAATATTCTGGCGGCAAATACAAGAACGATTGAAAATCAAGCCTTTGGTCAGATGGTGGTGCAGTTCCCCGAGGAAAAGGAAATCCGCCAAAAAATGATTCAATATCTCACAGACAGAGGCGTAGAAGTAGAGGAGGTAGAATATGTTTAAGGAAGGTATGCTTGCTCTGGTCGGGCAAGGCTTTATAGAAACCATTTATATGACAGTCATCTCTACAGTTCTGGCGTATATCATCGGCTTGCCGTTGGGCTTGGTTCTGGTTGTGACCGATAAGGATGGAATTCACCCGATTCCTTGGCTGAACAGCCTTCTGGGAATGATTATCAACTTCTTCCGCTCCATCCCCTTCTTGATTCTCCTGATTGCGCTGATGCCCTTCACAAAAATGGTGGTCGGCACCATCATCGGTGCGAAGGCGGCGATTGTCGGTCTTTGGATTGCAGCCGCACCCTTCATCGCAAGAATGGTAGAATCCTCTTTGAAGGAAGTGGAAATCGGCGTGGTTGAGGCGGCACAGTCTATGGGTGCCTCTCCCTTTCAGATTATGACAAAGGTGCTTCTGCCCGAGGCAAAGCCCTCCCTCTTGGTCGGTGCGGCAATCAGCATTACCACCATTTTGGGCTATTCCGCAATGGCAGGTATCGTCGGCGCAGGCGGCTTGGGTGCGATTGCCATCAACTACGGCTATTATAGAAAGCAGTCCGATATCATGTATGTCATGGTCATCCTTATGGCAATCATCGTATTGGTATTTCAAGAGCTTGGCATGCGTATTTCCAAGCACACAGACAGAAGATTGTAAGCCTGCTTTTTAGGCTTCACATAAAAAAACAAGAGCAAAAGAATATTTTTTTTAAAACAAGGAGGAAACGTACTATGAAGAAATTTTTTGCAATTTTATTGGCAGGTGTGCTGACTGTTGGTCTGGCAGCTTGCGGTGGCTCTGATGATGCAGCAACAAATGATGACAGCAACAAAGAGGAAATCACACTGAAAATCGGTGCCTCTCCCACACCCCACGCTGAAATCCTGAATGCAGCAAAGGATGAACTGGCAGAAAAAGGCATCAAGCTGGATATCGTTGAATTTACAGATTATGTACAGCCTAACCTGGCAACAGAATCCGGCGATCTGGATGCAAACTACTTCCAGCACACCCCTTATCTGGAACAGTTCAATAAGGAACAGGGTACACATCTGGTAGCAGTTGGCAAGGTTCATTTTGAACCCATGAGCATCTATGCCGGCACTGTAAAGGATCTGAAGGATATCCCCGCCGGCACAAAGGTTGGTATCCCCAATGACGCTACAAACGGCGGTCGTGCGCTGCTGCTTCTGGAAGCAAATGGTCTGATTAAGCTGAATCCCGATGCAGGCGTAACCGCAACAAAGCTGGATATCACAGAAAACCCCTACAATCTGGAAATCGTTGAAATGGAAGCTGCACAGCTGCCTCTGTCCCTGAGCGATCTGGGCTTCGCAGCAATCAACTCCAACTATGCACTGCAAAATAAGCTGACAGAGGATGACACTCTGGCAACAGAGGATGCAGAATCCGTAGCAGCTAAAACATACGGCAACGTAGTTGTAGTAAAAGAAGGCAACGAAAATCTGCCCGGCATTGCTGAGCTGATGGAAGTTCTGCATGGTCAGACAGTGGTAGATTTCATCAATAACACCTACGGCGGCGCAGTAGCACCCCTGAAGTAAGCAATCAAAAGGTATTTGAGAAAATCGAATCAATAAAAAACAGACGAATTTGCGAAAGCGGTTCGTCTGTTTTTTTGCTGCAAAAATAAAAATTCTACCGAAAATGAGATTTTTTTGCAACTAAAGAGAAAATTGATAAGTTTTTTCAGCAAGGACATTTTTGGAAAAATATGCCTTGACAGGCGAACAATACAGATGATAAACTGCTGAAAGTTAGATACAACTAACAATAGAATGATTCTTTGAAAACAATCATTTTTTTGTTTATGTAAACACTGGATAATAGGGAAGGAAAACTGAAAGGAGAATTTTATGAAGAACAAAGGAATGTACCGATTGCTGTCGGGCGTACTTTGCACATCTGTACTGTTGAGCAGTCAGGCTTATGCTGCCGCATCTGCGGATTACTCTGATATGCCGCAGAATTGGTCTAAGGAAGCGATGGAGTTCGCTGTTAAGAACAACTTTATCACAGGAGTAGGCGAGGATAAAATCGCGCCGAAGGCTGCCTTAACACGCGCACAGCTGGCGGCAATCCTTTCTCGCGTGATGCAGACAGGCGCAGGCGATGTCAGCGTGCTGGATAACTTCACCGATGCGGATAAAAACGCATGGTATGCCGGCGCCATGGCAAAGGCGGTCGAGCTGAATATCTTCTATGGCGATGGAGATTCCATCTACCCCGATCGCCCCGTAACCAGACAGGAGCTGTTCACCATTCTGGTCAGAGCCTTTTCCGTAACAGGCGGCGATGAAAGCACACTTGCATCCTATAACGACGCAGGCAACATCAGCAGCTGGGCAAAGGCGGCAATCTCCGCAATGATTGCACAGGGCTATGCGGCAGGCTATGAGGATAAGACCCTTCGCCCCGCACAGCAGGTAACAAGAGAAGAATTTGCACAGCTTCTGCATCGCATGAGAGAGCATTATTCTTCTTCTGATACCTCTGAGGATAAAACAGAAACAAAAACAGACGATACCGCAAAAACGGATAAAACAACCAAAACCAATACGAAGAAACCCTCCGGCGGTGGCGGCGGTGGTTCCTCCTCCGGCGGTGGTTCCTCCTCCGGCGGCGGCTCTCATAGCAGCGGCGGCAGCGTAACCGCAAATAAAATCGTAGATGAAACACAAGCAAAGGTGCAGACCACCGATATGGGCGCATGGCTGCCTCTGGTCTTTGCCAATGGCTATGATATGAGCAAGGCAACCGTAACCGTTGACGGCACAAACGTAACAGCGGCGCTGTCCAAGGTAACCACAGATGGCACAATCGCAAAGCTGCCTCTGACAGGTACACCCAAGCAGGTTGTTGTTGCCGCTGATGGCAAAACACAGACCATCACCCTGAACGGCACAGATGGCGCGGCGGCTGTTTATACAGGCAAACAGTACCTGCCGCAGCGTGTGCTGACGCATGGCGCAGTAGCCATCTGGGATTACCACCTGACAAATTATGATACAGATGGCAATATCCGTACAGAGCCCAAGACAACCACCTTCGATCTGAATAAATCCGTAAATGCACGCGCGTTCTATTCTCCTGATGCAGAATTGAAGGAAGGAGAAGATTTCGGGAAAGTATCCGGCGAAGTAATCATCAAATTCAATTACAATACCGCAGAAGAAAAGGCATGGTTCGACGGCATCACTACCCTGCAGCTGGCAGGCTATAGCGAAAGACTGGAAAGCCTGAATAACAATCTGGAATTTAATACAAAAGTAGGTACAAGCAAATACGGTCATTACGGTCAGCTGACAATCGAACTGGGACAGCCCAACTTCTTCAGCAACGGTCGTTACTATGTGCGCGTAAAATCCACAGCAGGTGAAACCGTACTGGTTCCCATCCACGTTGTCAATGAAAAAGCACCTAGCATGGAGCTGACAGAAATGCCCGAATCCGGTAAAAACCTGCACTTTAACGTGAAGGATATGACCTACGGCATCACAAGCCCCATCGAAAGCGTAACCCTGACAGCCCCCAACGGGAAAACAGAAAAGCTGACCTATATCGAGGATTATTACCTCTTTGGGGATACCTTCGTTCTCTATAATGATAAGGAAAACCATCTTTCCAACAAAGGAAACTATAAGCTGACCATCAGCAGCAATGGCTTCAAAACCTTCGAAACAAACTTCAATGTAAGGGAAGGGAAAGAAGCGGAGAAGACGGTTGTATATCAGTATGCGGCGTATGATGTTGTGACCCATGCAACAGGCGGCGGCAGCAGCAGCGGCGGCTCCTCCGAGGATGGCGGCGGCAGTAATACAATGCCTGCGAATCTGGTATTCGATACAGACCTGCTGGCAAATGCCCTGCTCCTGCATAAAATGGAACGGACAACAGCAGATGTAGAGAAGATTGTAAATTATTGGAAATATGATATCGCCGGTCGTGATTCCGTGTTCGATAAAGGCGCAACAGATTATTATAAATACAGCAGCTATATCACTGCTGTGAATACCGCGCAGACAGGGAACGCAAGCTGGCTTTCCTATGCGGATTATCTGAAAAATGCCGGCGATGATGCAAAGAATCCCAATAGACCCTACGCAGTAAAAGCAATTCTGGAGGATGGTCTGCTGGGCGAAACACAGTATAACGGTGATTATGGCAAGCTGACAGCACCTGATTTCATGGTAGGCGATGCAGCAGAAGGACGACCGGTTGTGCTGACAACAGAAAATAAAGCTTATGTTGGCGAAATCAAAGGTCTGTATCTGAACGGGGATTGGCGCATGCTGAGAGAGGATGCGTATGAGATTGATAAAGCGGCAGGCACAATCACAATCAAGGCAGGCGTGCTCAAGGTTGGCGAAAATACAATCTCCATCGTTGCAACAGGCTACCAGAAGAAAACAATCGCAATCAATAATAACAAGATGAAAGAAACAGACCTGACCCTTTCCGTAAATAAGGAATCCTTCAAGCAGGGTGAAACAGCAACACTCACCGTAAATGGCTCGAAGGGTGATTTCCTGAAAAACCTCACAGGCGTTGCCCTGATGAAGGATGGTAAGGTTGTAAAGAACGTACTCTATAAGGGCGCAGAAGGCTCTGAGGCTGCTTATTACGAAATTGATAAGACCGCAGCGGATGGCAACGTGCTGAAGCTGACTTTGACTGCACAGGAGGTAGAAGCAGGCGACTATACCGTTTCTCTGACAGCAAACTACTACGAGGAGAAACCCCTGACAGTAGGGTTCAAAGTAACCGCAAAGGATGATTCCGGCGAAGTAACCCTGACAGCTCCTACAGTAGTAAAGGCAGAACTGACCGAACAGAGCGGTCTCTTTGAATATTGTGATTACTACAGACTGCGCTTTGGCACAATCAGCGGCACAGACCTTACGGCATATCTGAATAAGGTAACAGGCGTAACTGTAAACGGCGTTACATATACCAAAGAAAGCACCTATATGAAAGAAAACACATTCAGAGTAAAAGCCGAAGAGGATACTTATAGTACATCCGCTTATGATGTTCTGGACTTGGCAGCAAAAGGTGTGGATACAACGAAGGATACAAAAATTGTAATCATAGCAGATGGCTATAAGGATGTACCCTATACAATCGCAAAAACAAGTGGCGGCGGCGGCACAACCGACCCCGACGAGGGCAAGCTGGATGCACCTGCATATACGATTACTGAAAAGACCGAATACGGTGCAACGGGTAATTATCCTTACTACAAAGTTACCTTCACAGGGGATAATACAAGCGAATATGTGAAGAAGATTACATCTGTAATGGTTCAGGAGACAAAGTACAGCCCTGCTTCTGGCAAGGAGGTTGGAGAAAAGAGCACCTCTTATGTGAAGGAAAAAGGCTTTGAAGATGGTCTGAAACTGGGCACAGGCAGTTTTGTTACAAATGGCAAAACAACAGTAACTATCGAAGCAACAGGCTATAAGGCTCTGGTAATCTCCTATGGTACTGATGCAACGCCACCCACAAAACCCGAAAGTCCCGAAGCAAAAACAGCACCGGAAGGTAAGATTGAGCATAAGGAGGCAGATAATTATTATCAAGTTTCCTTTAATGGCAATGATGTATCTGATTATCTGAAGGCAATCACTTCTGTAAAGGTTGGGAATACTGACTACACAGCAACGGAAAACTATACGCCGACAGGCAAGCAGTATTCCTTTGGTAGCCCCATATTGCCGAGCCTGAAATTAGGTGCAGAAGGCTTTACAGGCAGTGGCGATATAACAGTTACCATTACTGCAACAGATTATAAAGATAATGTAGTAACATACACCATGCCTAGCAATGGCTCCGATAAAGACGATAACAATGCGCCTGATAATGATGCTATGAAAGTATCTGAGTGTGTTAAAAATCGGGATGGTCGTTACTATTTAAAATTTGATGGATTGGATATTAGAAATTTTAACATTACAGAGGTAAAAGTTGGAGAAAATACCTATGAAGAATTGTCTTTGATTTGGGGGAATTCCAAATATAGCAAAGCAGAAAGTAAAGGTCAAGGTATTGATTGCTTAGAGTTGTCTGCAAATGGTTTCAATGCAAGCGGAGAAACTGAAATCGTCATCAAGGGTACAGTAGATGGAAAAGAAGTAACCATTACTTACAAAGCAAAATAAATAACCCCCAAAACAAAAAAGTGATTTTCCATTTGGAAAATCACTTTTTTTCTTTGTCCATAGGGTGTCCACACCCCGTCTTTTTGGTGTCCATAGGGTGTCCGGTCCTGTCCACTTTGTCCGGTAAAGTCCACCGTTTTTTACTGCCTTCCGGTCGAGCCGAGTCCGCCGCGATCCTCGTTCCCAAGGTCGTCTGTTTCCGCAAATGTCAGCGTCGGCTGATGCGCAAATATGCGGAACTGGCAGATTCTGTCATTCACCTCAATCACCGTATCCCTGAGGGCAAATGCCGGCATGAACCACTGGTCATTGTTGCCGCAGTAGCTTTCATCCACGATGCCGCAGTGATTCGTCTGGATGATGCCGAAGTTCTTGAAGGTCGAGCTGCGCGGCACAATATGCGCCTCAAACCCCTGCGGAAGCTGCATGGCAACCCCCAGCGGAATCAGCTTAAATTCGCCCTTTTTCAGCTCTACACGCTCTGCCGCACGCAGGTCAATCCAGTCGGATTTCCCGTCAATGTAGCGCAGCCTTTCAATTTTATCGCTCAGATATTTAATCTTGATTTTTTCCATATCGCGTTCCTTTCTCATTCTGCATGGTATAAGTAAAGGGAGCTGCTTTTCAGGGATTTCTGCACATCAATGATGCGCTGATTGAAGCTTCCCTTCCAGTGCAGCTTGGTATCCTTCAAATCGGCAATAAACCGCCCATCCACCAGCACATCAATGTATTGCATCAGCGGCAGTGCGCTGATTTCCTCCCAGCGGTAGCCTGTATACAGCCAGATATTCTTCCCCGGATATTCCAGCTTGACCTTCCTCGCCAACCGTTCGATTTCCTCCCGATTGCCCGTATAAAGCGGATCGCCGCCGCTGAAGGTAATGCCGCTGATATAGTCACGGGAGAGCAGGGAGAACAGCTCCTCCTCTGCCGCCGCATCAAAGGCAAGACCCCCCTCAGGGTCCCATGTGACGGCGTTATGACAGCCCTCGCAATGGTGCGCGCAGCCACTCACCCAGAGCACCACACGCAGCCCCTCGCCGTTGAGCATATCGTCCTTTGTAATATTATGATACCGCATTACATACTCTTCCTTTCTGCGATTTCAGCCATTTTTGCGTCATTCAGACGGGTATCCCCCTTCACGCGGGAGTAGGAAAGATAGCCGTTCATGCGCTCGATTTTTGTAAGATTTTTGCTGCCGCATTTCGGGCAAACATCCATTTCCAGCTCCTGATGGCCGCAGTCATCGCAATAGGCAAGGGAAAGATTGACCCCCTCATAAAAGCCTAATTTCATGGCACGGCGCACAAGGGTGCGGATGGCATCCAGATTATAATCAATCGGGTATTTTACATATTGAATTTTGCCGCCGTTGGATAAATCCCAGAAGCGTTTTTCCAGATCCTGCTTTTCAATCGGGGTGATATCCTCGGTCACATGGCAGTGGAAGCTGTTGGAGACGTAGGGACGGTCGGAAACATGCTCAATCACGCCGTATTTCTTGCGGAACTGTGTAATCTGTAAGCCGCAGAGGCTTTCCGCAGGCGTGCCGTAGATGGCGTAAAGATTGCCGTCCGCCTTCTTATATTCCGCAATTTTATCATTGATATGCTGTAGGGTATCAATCGCAAACTGCCCATCCTCCACCAAGGATTTCCCGTTGTAGAGCTCCTGCAATTCATTCAGTGCCGTAATGCCGAAGGACGCTGTCGCCGTTTTTAAGAGCGGTTTAATCTTTTCGTGGAATTTCAGGTGGCCGCCGTAAAAACCGCCCTCACAGTACGCCAGAGGGTTTGTAGAGGCACGCATTTCACCGAGGTAGGCATAAGTACGGATATGCAGCTGACGAATCAGCTCCAGATAGTAATCCAGAACCTCGAAGAAGGGTCTGCTTTCCTGCTTTGCCTTGGCATAAATCATAGGCAGATGCAGGCTGACCGCGCCGATATTGAACCGCCCGACGAACACAGGCTTATCCTCTGCATCGGCAGGCTCCATGCCGCCCCGCTCAAACCAAGGGGAAAGGAAGGCTCTGCAGCCCATGGGGCTGATGATGGCACCGTATTTTTTATAAATCTCCGCTACATAGCCCTCACCCGTCAGAGAAAGCCAATCGGGGTACATGCTCTTGGAGGAGCAGAGAATCCCTGCCTCAAATACATCCTCCAGCTCCTTGCCGGGGCCATGCAGGTTTTCGTCATAGAGGAACACCAGCTTCGGAAAGAGTACAGGCTTTTTGCAGCTTTTTTTGCCCTGTCCCTTGCGGCGGACATGCAGCATAGTGATGGAGGCAATTTTCGCAAATTTGCCTGTGCCGGTACCGAAGGTCATGGTGATAAAGGGATAATCGCCGCGGCTGGACGCAACGGTGTTGAATTTATATTCCCAGCCCTGAAAGCCCTGATCGAAATCCTTCTGGATATCCTTCATGGCCTCTCTGTCTGCGATGCGCGCGGTCAGACCCATATCGATATAGCGGCGGTAATATTTTTCATAGCTTTTCTCCGCAAACGGCTCTAAGAGTAAATCCACAGAGGGCACGGTAAAGCCGCCGTATTGCTGGCTCGCCGCGGAAAGCACGATATCCCCGATGACATCGAAGGCAACCTCCAGCGTTTTCGGCTCGTTATACCAGAGATTCCCCATCTCAAAGCCACCTGTCAGCACATCCTTCACGTTGAACAGGCAGCAGTTCATGGTGTCCCTTCTGGCGGACATATCGTGGATATAGATATACCCATCCCGACATGCCTGCAGCTCCTCGGTTGTCATAAAGAATTTCTGATAAAGCTCTTTATTCAGCTGATTATAAATCAGAGAACGCTTGGTGGAAACAAGGGCGCTGTCGGAGTTGCTGTTTTCCTTGTCCCCGATATACATGATGGATTGGCTTTTTTTATAGACCTCATCCAGCATTTTGACAAAATCCTGCTTATAATTGCGGTAGTCCCGATAGCTTTTCGCTACCTCCGGCTTGACCTGCTCGAGGGCGGCCTCAACGATATTGTGCATTTCTGCGATGGGAATGCCCTCCCGCCCCAGAGAGCGCGCCTTTTCCTCCACGAAGGAGCAGATGAAATCCAGCTCCTCCTGCGTGAATTTTACCATGGCGCGATAGGCTGATTTATTGACTGCAACCACGACCTTCTGCACATTCCATGCTTCGTGGGTATTATCCTTTTTGATGACATACATAAGACTTCCTCCTTTTTCGGCAAGAAACGAAATTTTGGGGTTTATACCGAATACTATACTATATCTGGTGGATAAAATCAATATATACGGCATATTTTAACAAGATATAGTTATTCTGCCTCATCGGAGAGCCTTGCCTGTCTGACGGCATGATGCCAGCCGGCGAGCGTTTCCTTGATTTTTTCACTCTCTGCCGCAGGGGAGAAGGCGGCGGAAACCTGCCAGTTGCGGCGGATTTCCGATAAATCTGCCCAATAGCCGACGGCAAGCCCTGCCAGATATGCCGCGCCGAGGGCAGTGGTTTCCAGTGTGGAGGGGCGCAGAACGGGTACGCCTGTGATATCGGATTGGAATTGCAGGAGGAAGGAATTTGCCGCCGCACCGCCGTCTACACGCAGCTCTGCAAGGGGGATGCCTGCATCCTGCTCCATAGCGTGGAGGACATCATAGGTTTGGTATGCCATGGACTCGACTGCCGCGCGCACGATATGACAGCGGTTTGCGCCGCGGGTCAGCCCCGTCAGGCAGCCACGCGCGTAGGGGTCCCAATAGGGCGCGCCCAAGCCCACAAAGGCAGGCACGAGATAGACACCGCAGGTATCGGGAACCTCTCTGCAAAGTCCTTCCGTTTCCCCTGCGGAGGAAATCAGCCCCAATTCATCGCGCAGCCACTGGATTGCCGCGCCTGCAACGAAAATAGATCCCTCCAGTGCGTAGGTGATTTTGCCGCCCAGACCCCATGCAATCGTGGTGACTAAGCCATTTTGCGAGGAAACGGGCTTGTCCCCTGTGTTCATCAGCAGAAAGCCGCCTGTGCCAAAGGTATTCTTGGCGGTGCCGGGGGAGAAGCACGCCTGCCCGAATAAGGCAGACTGCTGATCGCCTGCCGCCCCTGCAATCGGGATGCTTTCGCCAAAGAGAAGGGGGAGCGTGCTGCCGAAAATGCCGCTGGACGGGCGCACCTCGGGCAGGATGGAACGCGGGATTTCCAGTAAATCCAGAAGCTTGGTATCCCATTCCAGCGTATGGATATTGAACAGCATGGTACGGGAGGCGTTGGAATAATCTGTGGCGTGAACCTGTCCGCCTGTCAGGTTCCAGATGAGCCAGGTATCAATCGTACCGAAAAGCAGATTGCCGCTTTCCGCGAGTGCCTTCGCTTCGGGAACATTTTGCAGAATCCAGCGGATTTTTGTTGCGGAGAAATAGGCATCAATCAGAAGCCCTGTTTTTTGACGGATTTTTTCGGTGTAGCCCTGCTCCTGCAAAGAATCGCAATAGGGTGCGGTTCTTCTGCACTGCCAGACAATGGCATGATAAATCGGCTTGCCGTTGCGCTTGTCCCAGAGGATGGTGGTTTCGCGCTGGTTGGTAATGCCGATGGCGGCAATCTCCCTTGCGGAAATGCCAAGCTTGGCAATCGCCTCTCTGGCAACCGAAAGCTGTGTTTCCCAGATTTCCAGAGCATCATGCTCCACCCAGCCGGGGTGGGGATAGTATTGCTGAAATTCCTTCTGCGCAACGCTTTTCATCTGCCCGTTCTGGTCGAAAAGAATCGCGCGGGAGCTGGTTGTGCCTTGGTCTAAGGAAAGAATGTATTTCATGGGGAGCCCTCCTTTTTCTCAAAAAATTAGTATTGATTTTAGTATAGCAAAAAGCAAAGGAGGGAACAAGCGAACAGAAAAAAAGAACCCCCGCAGGCAGTACGGGGGCATAGGCTGTAGACAAAGTAATTTTGAGGCGGCGGAAGGGTTTGGGAAACAAATCCGTTTCCCAAATGGAATCCGCAGTCGGAATTCATTTCCGACGAGGAAAACAGCGAGTTTCGAGGCTTTTAAGCTGATGGAACTCGTCTGTTTATTCCTCTGTCTTAGCAAGTCGAAATCCTGATTTCGACTTAGGATTATCTCATGTAAGGGTTGGTTCTGCGTTCTGTTTCCAGCGTGGTGGCAGGGCCGTGACCGGAATATACCTGATAATCCCCGGGGAGTGCGGCGAGCCTTTTCAGGGATTTTTTGATATCATCCCAATCGCCGGTGGGGAGATCTGTTCTGCCGCAGGAGCCTTGAAACAGGGTATCGCCGCTGAAAATGATATCCTTGCCGATAAAGCAGATGGAGCCTACCGTATGTCCGGGGGTTTCCATTACGTCAAATTCCATATCACCGACGGTTACCTTATCGCCCTCGGAAACCAAAATATCGGGGTGAACGATGATGGGGCCGCCGACAAATTGGGAACAGTTGAGCGCAGGATCGGTGAAGACGGGCATTTCCTTTGCCGCGCCGACGATTTTGCAGCCGAAATGCGCGGCAACTTCGTTGACGGAGCCGATATGGTCATAATGTCCATGGGTCAGCAGGATATGTGTAACCTTGAGATGATTCTGTTCTACATACTGATATAAAGGTGCAGGGCTGCCGTCGCAGTCGATGATAGCGGTAATACCGTTGTCATCGGAAATCACATAATTATTTGTGCCAACGGAACCCGCAGCGTAGCAAGCAATTTTCATGGGAAGTCCTCCTTGGTGTGTTTTTTCAAATTATAGCAATCCTAAGGGGATTTTGCAACCAAAAGGCGAGGGGGAATTGTAAGAAAGTCTTAAGAAATGGGGCGTGGGTTTTATGCTATAATCCAAATAAAGGGAAAGCAGTGCTTTGCGCCGATTGGGCGGAGGTGCACCTGAAAAGTGGCGGTTGGGCAACATTAGTGGTTCGCCCGTTTGGAACTTTCTTGGCGAAACAAGGGCTTTCTCCCTTACTTTTTATGCTAAAAAGTAACAAAAACTTGGAACCCGCTTAGGTGTGTTCCAATAAGAAAACGTGAAGAAAATGAAATAGCTGAAAGACGACGGATACAAGGAAGTTTTCCGCAGGCATCCTTTGACTTAGGCTGTCAAGGGGAACTGACGCAGTAGCCGTAGCTTTC
>OGJY01001105.1_pt1 | contig 33575 bp, 32 predicted proteins | sample 1572231 | NCBI WGS metagenome assembly OGJY01 (sample SAMEA2582121, study PRJEB24529) | metagenome | biome: Human gut stool | place: China | collected 2011
GCTAATAATTATGGTCCTGTTCCGGGAAGTGCTGAGATTAATTTCGGTAAAATTCGGGAGAAGACGTTCCAATGATTCCATGGAGGTATGTTTTAAAGCTCTATGCGATAAATTGAAAATAGATAGAGATGTGCACCTTACCAAAAAAGGACAAATGAGAGGCTTGTGTCTTCATTCACTCAGGCATACAGCAGATACAATGGCGAATACTGCTAAAAACGCAAATGTAGTTAATACAGCTCTTATGATGGGACATAAGGCAATAAGCGTTGAAAATGTATACACACATGCAACGGAAGATGCTCTCAGCAGTGTCACTACACCTTCGCAGGCGGTACTTGACGAATATAAAAAGGACACTGATAAGAATATCAATGACGAAGAATTGTATAAGATGTATCTTAAATTGAAAGAAAAATTTGAATGAAAAAAATAGGCAGGCAGTGAGAGATTAGTGGTCTGCCTATTTTTTGTTGTAATTTAGACTTGTTGGTATGGTTGTCTGTCTGTAAATATGAGAAAGCAGAGCTTAATGAATGATTATTTTTCTTCAAAAATGATTGAATCTGTTTTTTTCAGAAATTGAAACGATTGTCCTTCCAGATATTTAATAGGATTTGGAAAGAATGAAACAGGTGATTTATTTGGTAGTGTAATAGGCGACAGATTTATTTCGTTGAAATAATTCATGTATCGTTTAAAAACATCTTTAGTTATATTTGAATCACATTTATGAAGCTTTTCGTATGTGAGACATTTACATTGCTTTACAATCCACAAAAAATCTAACATATTTTGCTGTACCTTTCCGGATTTTCTTGTTTGTATCTGATATTTGGCTGCTTCGTATTGTAAAAAATCACCGGTACCATATATGGATTTTAATAATTTCTTTAATGTTGGAAACACTTTTGTGTTAGAACCTGAAATAAGTTCGAGTTCCGTGCAGTGAAGTGTTTTTTTATCGTAATATAGTCTTTTTCTGGAAAGTCTGAGTTCGAAGCGTATTTGTCCATATGAATCTTTTAAGGAGTCCTCATCATATATGTTTTTACCAGTTCGCTTATTGTGTTCAAGAATTTGAGCGTGTTTTAAATAAATTGAAAGTTCATAGCTGTTGCATTGAATAGTAAATTCTTTAGGTTCAGAGACATCTTGTCTTGATATATGCGCTTGAGACGATTTAAAGTTGGGAGGAATATTTCCTTTTACTAACAGGTTCATATATAGTTGAGCCAATAGTTGCGAATCAATGGGTAAATACATTTTTCGTATTTTCTTTAGATGATTATGGGAAAACCACAGATTGAAACAGTAGTCTGCTCGATATATTTTTCCTTCGTTTAATGCATCTATAATATGATCTGATAATTCGTATAATATTGAGTTTAGGTTATGAGGTATCTCTTTTATCTTGGAAATGCTGATAATTTGGTTATATAAAATTTTATCGTTAGATTGTAGTAGCGATGGATTTATAAGAAAAAGGATGTCATGTTTATACAATTCCTTGTCTAAGTATGTAATTTTAAATTCTATCTGGTTAAAACCAATGGAATAATAATCCATAGTTGTATAGCTAGTTATGTATTTATTTGCGTATCGGTGTACTGTGTGACCGTTCATTAATTGAATATAAAGTTGGTTATATGTTTCATAGTTACAGGAATAAACGTAGGTAAATGTGTGTGTTGGCAGTATTGGTGGCGTAGACTTAATGTAGGTGCTGCCGTTTTGAATAGGTGAATTCATAATGAATACCTCCTTGTATATGTTACGCATATTCGTTTCCACCGACTTTTTGTTTTTGACTTGCGGTAGCCAGATTATGCGGTGTGAGATTATTTTTTGTGTGAAAAAAATTCTGATTTTCCGACTATATAATGTGAATTTTGTTCTAACCTACTGTTATACAAAAATAGTTTTTAGTATACATCGGATGACAAACAATCAAATAAGAATAATATGAAAGGGGGCAGTGTTATGTTTGAAACACTACCAGAGGTGCTTACATTAAGACAGTCACAGGAGATATTGCAGATTGGCAGGACAACCATACTTGGAATGATTAAAAGAAACGAATTGAAGGCATTTAAAGTCAGAGGAAGATGGAGGATAAAAAAAGACGATCTAATTGAATACCTGTCAAGTTCAGATTACAAATAAAGATAAAAAAAGACTGATATACCCTTAATGTGCTGATTTCAGGTATATCGGCCTTTTTATTAACATATGAGGATGGCGTACTAAAGTTTGTGATCTCCGTAGAAGAGAAAATGCAGCGATTTTATGGAGAATCTTTAGAAATTTCAGACAAAAAGCTATCAAGTAATTCTTGAAGGGTATCCGGCATATTTCGGTATATGCGTAAGTGCAGAAGCTCATTTTTTGTGAGTTCTGTTTCAGAATAAATGCCCGGACGTTGCGGATTGTTTGTATTGCCAATTAAATAATCAACAGAAGTATTGAAATAATCAGCAAGTTTAATTAGTGTGGCAATATCTGGCTCTGTAATTCCATTTTCGTATTTGTATATCGTTTGCTGAGAAAGGTCCAAACGTAAAGCTAACTGTTGCTGGCTTAATTTTTTGGATAGGCGTAAGGCTTTCAAATTTTTCATAATGATCGTCTCTCCTTTTCAATTATTGTACCAATAATAAAAGGAGAAAAATAAACTATAACAGCGTTGAAAATAAAACTAAAAAAGCGTATAATTGAGACAAAATATGATCCCATCAAAGAGAAAGAATTGTTGATGGCAAGAAGGAGGAGTAACAATGTCAATAGTATTAGCAATTTTGGTACTGGTCATGGGTGTGATTGTCCATAAGATATATGCCAGCTTTGTTACAGTAATTCACTTTAGCTTTAGAAGTGTATTCACGGAATGGTTTTGGTGCATTATGATAGGTGGAGTAATAGTAGGACTTGTCGGAAATGCGCTGGGATTGTTATAAGAAGTGATTATGATTCCGATAAAATAAAGGTTATGTACCTAGATGATAAGTACAAAATTCAAGGGGAATGAAAATATGAAATGTCAAAAGTGTGGACAAGAAGTAAGTAGCCAGAATAGATTTTGCCCTCAATGCGGAAGTAAATTAGAACCATATTTTTTCTGGGACATAAAAGTCGAGTTTAATTCTGAAACTATGGAGAAATCAAAGATTGTTCAGGGTGAGAAAATTGTATTGGACAGCGAAACAAAGGTGGAGGAACTTAAAAAGGCAGAATCTCAGATAATTTCTTTGTATAGTAGCATGAATATTGATGATGCGGATAGTATTCGAAGAATCCGAGATCAGATTCAAGAAATCAGTCAAAGATATAATATAGCTGCTACAATTGTAGAAGAGTTAAACTATCGCTTGAGAAAAGTTACTGGTGCTACTGAAAAAATACAGACGGAAAAAAGTGATTCAAACAAACGTAACGAGGATACAAGAGGAATCTTTGTTGAGGGTAATTATGAAAATCTTAAAAGCATAATTGCGAAGAGTGAGAAACGTCATTCTGTAGAGTTTTGGATTGCATTTGTTGTATCAGCAATAATTTTGTTCCTTGAAGGAAAAGTTTGGATAAAAGAACTGATATCGAGTTTGGGAAACAATTGGGCGTTAATATGGAGGATATATGATTTGATAATGTATATCTTCATAGATGCTGTTATTGTATCTTTGGTATGGCGCGTTTCAAAAAATTTTGTATATAAGTACAAGTATAAAATTTCTGAAGCATGCGTGGACATGATAGTAGTAAATGATGTACAGGCATTGTATAATGCGATACAAGCCCTTAATATTAAAAGGATTAAACAAGTTTATTTTAATGAACGTGGGTGTGTTTGCGTAAAAGGAAGATATGGTACATATGGATTTCCAGTGGAAGATCAAAAAATACAATATGGTTATGGTGAAGATAAGAATGACCCGGATTTGGCAAGGGGATATGATTATAAAGGGGGGGGTGGAGAAAAACACGATAATCATATCTTTATTGAAAGCATTAGATTATCAAGTCCCTATTAACGCTTATAGGGAGAGTAAAAATAATAGGTTCTTAACGAGATTCGGAAAAGAGATAACGGCTGTTATTGTATTGACATTTGCATTGTTAGTAGGTGGAGCTTTAGTACAACACGATTTCCAATATGTATATATGGTGCAGACCGCTTGTCCGGATGGATTTTCCAATATATCATATAAAGACGCGTTTAATGAGTATTTTACAGATAGGAAATGGGAACATTTCACTTCTACAGAAGACCAAAATGTTGTTGAGTTTACTGGAACAGGCATTTATGATGGGAAAGAATCTGAAATTAAAATCCAGTTTGTTTTAACTGAAATAGATGAAAATCTCTATAGTGTTAAACCATATACAGGATCAGCTGATGGTGAGTTACTACCACAAATTAATTTTCAGTCGTATATTGAAGGTATTTTTACACAATATAAGTAACAGTATGAATAATTGTAATAGGCATTCCCAATATTATTTATCCGCAAACAACGATATATGAGTTATGTATTATCTCTGTGAAAGGAGGAAGCACAGAGATAATAAAATTCTATTTATCTGAGCTGAGACGTGAAGGACGTTTCAGCTCTTTTTAGTTTCACACAATCAAGGGAGGAAAACAAATGTTCAATTACGAATTGTTTATGGGGAAACTGAGAGAAGCTGTTCTAACTATCAGCGGATGGAAAGCAGAGAATGTAACTTTAGTCCCAAAAGAGGACAACAAATTTGGCGAAGACCGTCTGGAAATCGTGTGCATTGAATCAACAACCCATGTGGGATGTGATTCTCTGAGTGCTGTAGGGATTTATCAGGAGTATCTAAAGGGGATGGAAATTCAGGCAATTGCAGAGAAATTGGTTAAAGAAGTAAGAAAGAAAGCAAAGAATCGCCTTTTTCATGCAATGGTTCAGATTGTTGATTATGAGAAAGCAAGACCGTTATTATTCGTTGCTGCGGAAAGTATCAATAATAAGGTGGCTCTGGAACATTGTATCTATAAAATTGTGGGTGACATTGCGCTTGCTGTCAATGTAAACCTTATGGCAGAGGGTAAAAACATGATAGGATTGAAAGTTTCGCGGGAATTATTAGATGTCTGGAAAAAAGAGGAGGAACAGGTATTCCAAGATGCGCTGGAAAATTCAGCAAAAATGTTCCCGGCACGGCATTATGACCTGTTGTCAGCGCTTATCTCAGAATCTGATTATGATGGAGAAGACTTTATGAATGAGGATTGCACGGAAATCTTATCTGGTGGACTGCCGGAGAAATGTATCAGTACGCTGGATTTTAATCATGGCTCTGTAGCTATTTTCTATCCGGGAGTTGCAGACAGGCTTTGCCAGTATTTACATACAGAGAATTTATACATAGTTTTTCTGTCCGTTAAGGGGATACTGGTACGCTCGGCAAAAAATGAAATATCCGCTGAAGTATTGAAAGCAAGAGCTGAAAGAGAACTGCGAGACAGCCAGAGTAGTACAGATAGGCTGACGGATGAAATTTATTACTATGATGGAAAGAAACATTGTATCCGCAGGGCAGATGGAGAGGGAGATGTATTTCAGTGCAGATGAAAAACAGAAAGGACGGATGAAGAAATGCAAAAGATTATTATTGCAGTTTTATCAACAGTAGTTGTGATCTGGAATGAGATTATCAGTCGAAAGGGAGGCGAATAATTATGGCAGCAAATGTAGAATCTATGTTTTATACAAGAACAAAACCATGGCATGGACTTGGTGTACAGGTACAGGAAGCACCAGAATCAAAGGATGCATTAAGACTGGCGGGATTGGACTGGAAAGTTTACCAGAGAGAAGTATATACGGATTCCGGTATAAAGATTGAGGGTTATCGTGCAAATGTCAGAAATACAGATAATAAAATTCTGGGTGTTGTGACTGAACGCTACAAAATCGTACAGAATGAGGAAGCGTTTTCATTTACGGATGCACTTCTGGGTAAAGGTGTCCGTTATGAGTAAACCCCGGTGAAAGCATTTCGGCTGATGAACCCCCGGTTTTTGGCAAGACTTCCGAAAGAATACATCATTTCGGGTGAACAGATTTCTCCGTATCTGGTATTCAGTAATAGTCATGATGGAAGTGCGGCAGTGAGAGTTGCAGTGACCCCGATTCGTGTAGTGTGTAATAACACATTGAATCTGGCACTGAGTACAGCAAAGCGTTCTTGGGCTATGGTACATACCGGAAATATTAAAGGCAAAATCCATGAAGCGCAGGAAACCTTATTTATGGCAGAGAATTATATGAGTAAGCTCGGAAAAGAGTTTGAAGAACTGAAACGCCAAAAATTATCTGAAAGACAGGTAAAAGAATATATCGAATTGCTTCTTCCGTTAGAAAAGACTACCAGTCTGGTAACAGCAAAGAATGTAAAGAAACTGCGTGATGATCTGAGAGCAAGATATTATGATGCACCGGATTTACAGGATGTGGGTGGAAACAATGCCTATCGTTTTATTAATGCCGTATCAGATTTTGCTACACATAATGAACCACTGAGACGTACAGCAAATTATAAAGAAAATCTGTTTATGAAAACAATGGATGGCAATCCGATGATTGACCGGGCATATCAGATTGTAAAAGCAGCATGATTTCAAAAATGGGAACTTCCAAATTAAAAAAGAAGTTCCCATATTTTTTCGTAAGAGGAGGCAGGCATAATGAAACAAAAAGTTCAGGAAGAATTAAAACAGGAAGTTATTAAGCGTATTTATGGAGAGTTTAAAGATTACAGACAGAATCTGCTGAATGAGAGTTCCGCTGATCTGATTGCAGATGCGTACAAGATTGAAACATTCTCATCTTTATATGAGATTCTGCTGGAAAAATCCACACAGCTTAGCGATGTGGCTCTTTTAAATCTTCTCAATATGGGAACCGGAATCCTGGAAGGTCTGTATGAAAAATGGCTTGGAATTAAGGATTCCTCATTTGATGAATTAGATAATTATATCGAACATGAGCTTGATGAACTGGAAGGATATGGACTCTACGAGGCAGTTTAAGAATTTGAATAGTAAGAAATGATTTCAATGGAAAGGAAATTTTGATATGAAACGACTGATTGGGACAAATGGATTAGAAAAAAAGGAATGGCTGAAATACCGTAAGACAGGCATTACGGGTACAGATGCAGGTGCAATTTGTGGATTAAATCCGTATGTGTCAGCATTCCAGGTCTATCAGGATAAAATCACAGATGAAATTGAAGAAAAAGATAATGAAGCTATGCGTCAGGGAAGAGATCTGGAAGAATACGTAGCACAGAGATTTATGGAAGAAACAGGTTTCAAGGTACGCAGGGCGAGTGCGATTTTTCAGAATGAAGAACATCCGATTATGCTGGCAGACTTTGACCGCTTGATCGTAGGACAGAAAGCTGGATTAGAGTGCAAGACTGTTTCTCCGTATTCTTCAGATAAATGGTCAGAGGGACAGATACCGCTTCACTATCAAATGCAAGTGCAGCATTATCTGGCAGTCAGTGGGTTTGACTGCTGGTATGTTGCGGCGGTAGTCTTTGGAAAAGATTTTATCATTCATAAGATAGACAGGGATGAAGAAATGATTCAGAACCTGATTATCATAGAGGAACGCTTCTGGAAAGAACATGTGATGGTGCATATCATGCCTGATCCAGATGGAACTAAGAACTGTTCTGAGCAGATTGCGAAGATGTATTTTAAAGCAGATAAAGAAAAGGTTGTGGAACTGCATGGATATAACGGATTACTTAGCCGTCGTGAAGAACTGATAGAACTGATTGAGAAAATGGAGAATGAGAAGAATACTATTGACCAGAGAATAAAACTGGAAATGCAGGATGCATCAAAGGCATTGACAGAAAAATATCAGGTTAGCTGGTCTTCTTACAGTTCATCACGTCTGGACAGTAAGAAACTGAAAGCAGAAAAGCCAGAGATTTATGAGGCATACGTAAATAAGAGTAGTACGAGAAGATTCATAGTAAACCGTGTAGCATAGGAGGTTAAGAGAATGGCAGCAAAACAGATTAGTTTGAAAGAAGAGTTGGCAGCACAGGCGCAGGTACAGCCGGCTAAGAAAGATGAGGAAGTTAAACTGACAAAAAATATGACAATTCCGGATATGGTAAAAGTGATGATGCCAGAAATCAAAAAGGCACTTCCAAGTGTGATGTCACCGGAACGCTTTACAAGGATTGCATTGTCAGCACTGAATAATACGCCGCAGTTGCAGGCGTGTACACCAATGTCATTTCTGGCGGCTTTGTTAAATTCAGCACAGCTCGGACTAGAACCAAATACACCATTAGGACAGGCATATCTGATTCCTTATAAAAATCATGGAAAACTGGAATGCCAGTTTCAGATCGGATATAAGGGATTAATTGATCTCGCCTATCGCAATGGACAAATGCAGACTATACAGGCACAGGCAGTTTACGAAAATGATGAGTTCTTCTATGAATATGGACTGGATGCAAAATTGAGACACAGACCAGCGTTCTCGGACAGGGGTGAACTGATTTATTTCTACGGAATCTTTAAAACAGTAAACGGTGGATATGGATTTTCGGTAATGTCTAAGAATGACATGGATATTTACGCAAAGACATATTCCAAGGTGTTCGAATCCGATTATTCACCATGGAAGAGCAACTATGAGGAAATGGCGAAGAAAACAGTAATTAAACAGGCTTTGAAGTATGCTCCGATAAAGACTGAGTTTCAGAGGGCACTCAGTACGGATGAAACGATTAAAAGCAGATTGAGTTTGGATATGGCAACAGAAGTGGAAAATGAAATGGTTTACGAGAATTCTGAAGAAGAATTGAATAAATAATTGAAGGACGAGCAGTAGCTAAGGCTACAAACCTGTGCGAAACTATGAAAAGTATCAAAAGAAACGAGCGTCAGATATAGACTAGAAAAAATATTTCTGGTCTATATTGTGGGCTTATCTTTTGATACTTTTTTTGTATAGAGTTGTTTTGATACAAATATAAATCTGGTATATGCTAAAGACTTGAGGAAAGAATGTGACTATGTTAAAATAATAAAAAAGAAAATCGGATTTTCTGAAGAGAGGTGACATTATGCAGAAAGCTGAAATGGAACAGGAATTGGATTTAAAAAAGAAACATGAAGAAGACTTACAGAGACTTCGTGGGTTTCGACTTCTGGATGATGATTTTATGAGTAAAGTATTTGAGGATAAAGAATGTACAGAATTTTTACTTCAGATTATTTTGAATAGAAATGACTTAAAAGTACAAAGTGTACATGGACAGCATGATATTAACAACTTACAGGGGCGCTCTGTACGTTTGGATATTCTGGCTGTTGATACACTTGGAAGAGTTCATAACATAGAAATACAGAGGAACGATAAAGGTGCCGGAGTAAAACGGGCAAGATACAATAGTAGCATTTTGGATGCTAATATAACAGAGGCAGGAGACAAGTACGAAGATCTGAATGAATCATATGTAATTTTTATTACAGAAAATGATGTTTTAAAAGCGGGGCTTCCTATTTATCATGTAGATAGAATTGTAAGGGAGACAGGTGAGTTGTTTAATGATGAATCACATATTATATATGTAAATTCACAGATTAAAGATGAAACAGCATTAGGAAAACTGATGCATGATTTTTCCTGTACAGATGCCAAAGACATGAATTACAAGATATTGGCAGACAGGGTAAGATATTTTAAGGAAGATGAGAAAGGAGTGGAGACCATGTGTAAATCAATGGAAGAAATGAGAAATGAAGCGAGCAGAGCGAAAGCTGTTCAGATTGCAAGACGAATGCTTGATTCCGGAAAACTGACTTATGAAGAAATTGCAGAGTTTTCTGATTTGGCAATAGAAGATGTTAAAGCTCTGGATGAAAAACAACCTGCACAGGATGGTAAATTAACGGCGAGATATAATTAGAATTAATGATTTATTAAAGGCAGAACCTTGGAATATTCTGGGGTTCTGTCTTTTTACGTGGAGGAATTATAGATGATTTATGGATATTGTAGGATTTCAACTCCCAGACAAAATCTGGAAAGACAAGTCAGAAGCATCAGAGCAGCGTATCCCGATGCGATTATTATACGTGAGATATATACTGGAACGAAAATGCGTGAACGAAAAGAATTTGAAAAACTTATCAGAAAAGTAGTTGATGGCGATACATTGGTATTTGATTCTGTATCCAGAATGAGCCGTACTTCGCAGGATGGTTATAAAACATATGAAGAACTGTATAAGCGAGGAGTATCGTTGATATTTCTTAAAGAACCACATATCAATACAAGTACTTACCAGCAAGCAATGGATAATCAATTTTCCGTAAAAATAAAAACCGGAGATCAGGCATCGGACGAATTGATGTCTGGAATATTGAACGCAGTTAATAATTATATGCTGAGTCTTGCGAAAAGACAGATTCAGCTTGCATTTGAGCAGGCAGAAAAAGAAGTTGTTGATTTGCACCAGAGAACCCGTGAAGGAATAGAGACTGCTCGCCTAAACGGAAAACAGATAGGACTGGCACAGGGAACCAAGCTGGTTACTAAAAAATCAGTGAAATCGAAACGGTTGATACAAAAATATAGCCGGGATTTTTCTGGAACTTTGCCAGATAAAGACTGTATAAAACTTATTGGCATATCAAAGGGAAGCTATTACAAATATAAACGAGAACTGAAATTAGAGTGTTCAGGGGGAATGATGAAATATACAATCATGCAGTGCTCGGATAAAACGAAATAAACTAAAGTAAACCATAATGTACTTAATATGCCGTAACATTTTTCTAAAATAATTATAAGTGGAGGAATGTAAAATGCTAGATAATATACCTGATACATTAACTTTGAGAGAGCTACAAAAAGTTCTTCATGTTGGAAAAAATACAGCACTGAAGTTGGTTCATGAAGACATTATTACAGGACATTGGGTGGCAGGGAAATGGTTGTTTTTTAAGGAGGATGTGATAGAATATATTCAGTATAGATAGAAAAACTAGAGTTTACATAGGTTGAATGGGGGATATACATGTCAAATACGAAGGAAAATCCTAAAAGATCATTAGGGTGTATTGGTAAGCGAGTAGAGAATGATTATGGTGTTTCGCAAAGAAAATTGATAATAGCTCTTGGAATATCACAAACAACATATCGAGGTTGGTGCCATAAGATACCTTATGATGGTGATTTTAAGACTTCAACAAAAGGGGTACTTTGTCTGTTTGCATTACATTTTGGAGAAAAAGTACCGTTGAACCAATATTTTGAAAAGTTAAAAGATAATTACATAGACTGGGACAATGAACAAGAAGAGCAATTGAAGAAAGATTTAAAGGCAACACAAGAAGATATTGGATGGGATATAGAACTAAAGAGTTGCGTTAGAAAAATGAAAGATTTTTCTAATAATAATTTGATATATGATAGATTTCCGGATACTATAAAAGCGTTAGAAGATGAGAGTGGAAAAGTACAAGAATTAGAAGCGAAGAGTAATGAGACAATAATTGACATGCAAGTAGAAGAGATGCCCAAAATAAATGATAAGCAAAAAGCACTTATGGAAACATTGATTAAAAAAAATGTTTTGGATGTAACTGAAGAAAGAATGAATGATGGTATTTGGTTATATATATTAGGATTAAAGTTTTCAATTGGCGAAGAATTGTATGAAAGGGATTTGATAGTTGCATTTCGATGTTTTGATGCGTCTGCGGATTTAGGATATACAAAAAGCATGGTGATGGTTGCAGATTGTTATATGGAAGGCGACGGATGTGAACAGGATATAAATCAGGCAATCAGCTATTATAATAAAGCTGCTAACAATGAATCTGTGGAAGCACTTTTGGAGCTGGGAGATATATATGGAGAAAAAAATGACTATTCAAAAGCATTTGAGTATTATGAAAAAGCTGCTATGCGTGGAAACGGAAAAGGATTAATAATGTTGGGGGCAATGTACTATGGTGGCAAAGGTGTTGAAAAAGATTGGGATAAAAGTTTTTACTATTTCAAAAAGGCATTAGGAATTTTTGGTACATCACATCGTAAAAAATACTCAAAAAACGATAGAGCGTTATATCTATATACAGCATATTATTGTATGGCTAAAATATATACAGAGGGATGTGAGACAGTAAAAATAGATATGAGCGAAGTCAAATATTGTTTGGAAAAAATGAAAAAATATGAACAAATTTTGAATTTGAATGAATAAGAAAAAGGTTCTGTTGAAGTGAGGGGGGTTCGACAGAACCTTTTTTATGTGCACACTATAGCTTGTGATATATGCGCGCGAAAATAATATTGTGCGCGAAAACAAGGATTTGTAGGAGTTATTTTGAATTTGGTTATGCGCGCAGATATGCGCAATTGATATTAAAATAATATCGAGGTATTATATAAGTGAAATCAAAATATTCCGGAATAACATAATTGATTTTACTAAATATGAAAATAAGGAGAATAAATTAAAATGAAATTTAACGACAATATTACCCTCCCAGCATGGGTAAAAAACAAAAAAACCATAGGCGTTGTTTTGGATAAGAAAGAAGGATATTTTATGGTACAAAAAGGAGATGATAAGCAATTATATCCTACTATAATAAAAGATTTTGAGTTACTTGTATGTAGTAAAGAAAGTGAGGTACCTTTTCATTGTTCTAGTATGCAAAATGATATACCGGATGTGGGATTAAATATTTGCTTTAATATTACCAAAAATAAAGCTCTGATTTATCGAAAGCATGATAGTGAGGTATATGATGAAATTACACAATTGTTTTTTGTATGGACTACCGAAAGCGATATAGGATGCAATCGTGGTTTATTTCTGGAACAGATTGAAGAAAAAAAATATAAGTCGTTCTATTGGATATCAGACTGGGGGAAAACAGGGAATGAAGAAGCTAACAGAGTGATGATGACACTATTTGTAAATCTTTGTCTTTTAAACGGAAGTTGTATGAGGAAATTGCCTGATCCTAGACAGGAAATATTACAGAGTATAAATATAGAAACAACTAACGAGGAGGTATTACAGAAAATAGATCTATAGTGGTCTATTCACTCGTAAAAAATAGCACAAATTCTATCAGTTCTGTAGATTTCTGTGAATAATACAGAACTGATAGAGATAAAAAATAAAAAAATGGAGATTTTGAATGGGGAAGAAACACGAGAAAAAACGAAGTAAAAAATGGAATGAAGAAGATGATATGTTGAGTCCGGAGGAAGTGTATGAGGCAGCAAAATATAATCAGGAGCTAGAGGAGGAGCCAGATGAAGAAGATGATATGCTGAGTCCGGAGGAAATGTATGAGGCAGCAAAATATAATCAGGAGATTGGAGAAAAAAGTTCCGGTGAGAATGATACGTTGAGCCCCCAAAAAATATTTTGTGAAATAGATAATGCTGTTGCAAAAATGGATGAAAAGCCTGACACAAGAAAGAAGCAAAAGATAAGTAAAAAAATAAAAGAAAAGAAACAAACTTCTGCCTTAAATGATGAATTTAATCCATACACATTTGCAATAGAAATTTTGAACAAATACAGGATTTGGCATTTAGATTCTTCAGATTGGACGCTCTGGATCTGGAATGGTCATTTTTATGAACCATTAAACGATGATAAATTAGAGTCATTGATATATGGTGATTTACCAGAAGAATTTAAGAGCACATTGAAATCATGTAAAAAGAGTATTCAGGTTACCGCAGAGTTCATTCGGAGGGAATGTGAAGCTAGACCGATTAAGTCTGAAAAGTCAGGAAGATCATATAAGGCTTTTAATAAGAAAGATATACGAAAAATATATAACAGGGTAGTTTTGAAGAATGGAGTTTACGATGTTATGGCTGGGAAAATGATAGAATTTGATGAGAAACTTCCTTATTATTATGAGATTAAAGCAAAGTATATTTCGAAAGAGTCTTCTAAGCTGAATACACCATACTTTGATAAGTTATTAAAAGATGCAACCGGAGGTGATAAGGATTCTATACAAATGATTCATTACGCAATAGGAATGCTCCTGCTTCCAAACAAGTGTAAGAAATTTATCGTAGCAGGTAATGCTTCTAATTCTGGAAAGTCTATCCTTTTTGGACAATTTTTGGATAGCTTGTTTGATGCGAGCCGTATATCAAGAGTAGATTCCTCAAAATTAGGAGGGAGATTTGCGTTGGGCGATTGTGAGGATAAACTATTGATATCATGCCTTGACATTGATGAAAATGTTTTGTCATCCAAAACAGCAGGTGTCATAAAACGTGCTACAGGTGAAGAAAAAATATCCAGTGAAGCAAAATATAAATCTAGTAAGGAAACTATAGTGAGGTTTAAATTTGTATTTGCAACAAATTTTGGATTTACTTCGAGCAGATATGATGCTGGTTTGGTAAATCGTGTTCTGGCTCTACCATTTATAAAAGAGACAGCAGAAGAAAATCAAATAGCAGATCTGGCAGAAAAACTACAAGAAGAGAAAGACAAGATCGTAACAAAGATATTACGTGAAATGCAGGAGGTGATTAAAGAGGATGGAAGTATAATAATTCCTGAGTCTGATCTCTCGAAACAAATGAAATCTTCATGGACTACGGTCAATTCTCTTTTTGAGGAATTTTGTGAAGAGATTGTAGATATTACAGGAGATGAAGAAGATTGTATCAGTTGGGAACATTTGTATGAATCTTATAGACAGTATTTCTTCCTTAAATCAAAATCTTCAAATGTACATTATGAAATCTTGCCTAAACAAGCTTTTATTAAAAGTTTTATGGATAAGGCTGAAATAGGACATGGTGGAAGAGTCGAGCAGGTCAGGCGGAGAAAATTTGGAGATAGGGAATACCCTAATGCGGTAAGAAGATTAACTGGAATAAAAGTAAAGATTTAGGGTTGACACAGTGACACATGTGACACAAACGTAAGGTGTAAGAGTACTTTTATATATTATTAATGTGAATATAACCTTAGGCACTTATGAAGATTGGAGAAACGAAAGTCATCAGTATATAAGTAGGGTTATTTCGGATTAGTAAGCAAAACGAAGGAGGATAAGACATGAGTTATGAATTAAATGAACTTGCACTACAGAATGATTCTGGTAAAGGAGATATGGATTATATTAGACAGTTTCTTATTATGCCGTACATGGTTGGGCAGGATGAAATGAAAAAAGTGTCTGTTGAAAACCAGGAAACAGATGGATTCGACAGCAAAACGGCAGTAGAGCCAATGTCTGGGTTGAATAGTAAACAAAGCTATGATACACTAACCAAAGAACAGTTAATGCTGTTGTGTATTGACAAAGACGTGGTGATAGCGTCCTGCATTAAATCTCTTAAAGAGAATCCGCATAAGATGCTTGGCAAAAAAGACATCATGGAATTATACAACTGCGAAAGCAATAAAGCATTGAGGATTTTGAAACTGATGTTTCAGATGGGATACGGGAATAAGATTGGAAAAGAATATTATGTATCCTGGAAAGCGCATGAGAATTTCGCAAAAGATATGGTTGGCAAGGAAGTCTGCATATAACGTTTGATGGTGTTAAGAGTTGTAGCAGTTATCACTTTTAATTATCACTTTTGAGAACTGATATGTATAAAACCAGCAAAATCAAGGGACTTACGAACAATTAATGTGAAATCGTAAACTACAAATAAGAATAAAAAACTGATTATAAGCAGATAATCTTTGTGTCCAAACGAGAAATAATATAATGCCCCTGAATACAGGAAAATTGGTAATTTTACTGATTGGATTGTATTCAGGGGATTGTTATAGTTGAAGCAGGTAAGTTACCTGCTTTAATTGCTGTTACGAATATTTGTTTGGCTATGTCAGACACATAGTATCTTATGAAATTAATATGTATAAAGAAAAAGACAGCTTCATTACTGAAACTGTCTTTTTTATCTGGTGTAAAAATCTGCTGTAAGCTGTTTCTTTTGTACTTTGGGTCAATCTCTTTTGCACGAAAGGAATGCCTTGATACTTTTGTATTTTGACTATTTATCAGGTGTATTTAGTTCATGTATTTTATCTTTTGTATTTTGGAGTATTTCTGAGTTTTTATCCTTGGTGGTATAAATTTTTTTCTCTTTGGCAATTCGATGATTTTCTCTTTTGTATGTACAAACTATATCATATTTTTCTACATTCGTCTACAAGTTTCAACAGAAATCAGTCAAAAACATTTCGACAGAATCCCTGCTTTTTCGACATTCGGAGAGGAAATTGACAGATAAATAAAGATTGTCTGATTGCGGGAATCCATTTTCGCTGATATAATGTAAAAAATGTGTAATTATAGAAAGCAGGTTAATATTTTATGGAAGAAAAAGTAACAAAATGTAGTGTATCAAAGAAATGCGGAAGCTGCCAGTATCAGGGTGTTCCTTATAAAGAACAGCTTGCCGCTAAGCAGAAAAGGATGAAGAAGCTTCTTGGAAAGTTTGCAAATGTAAAACCAATCATTGGAATGGATGATCCCTTTTATTATAGAAATAAAGTTCATGCAGTATTTGACAGGGATAAAAAAGGTAATATTATCTGTGGAACCTACGAGGCGAAAACACATAAGGTTGTTCCGATAGAAGAGTGCATGATCGAGGATAAGATCAGTCAGGAAATTATCCGCACAATTCGGGATATGCTGAAATCTTTTAGAATCAAAACATATGATGAGGACACAGGATATGGACTTTTGCGCCATGTGCTGGTGAGAAGAGGGTTTTCCACAGATGAGATCATGGTGGTTCTTGTGATTGGTTCCCCGATCTTTCCTTCAAAAAATAATTTTGTGAAAGCTCTGAGAAAGAAATACCCACAGATTACAACAGTTGTACTCAACGTCAATGATAAGAAGACCAGTATGGTACTGGGTGAGCGTGATATCGTCATTTATGGAAAAGGATATATCCGGGATACGCTCTGCGGATGTACATTCCGTATTTCTCCGCAGTCCTTTTATCAAGTAAATCCTGTACAGACAGAAATTCTGTATAAGACAGCAATTGAATATGCGGGGCTTGGACGAAAAGAAACAGTGATAGATGCATACTGCGGAATAGGAACAATCGGACTTGTAGCTGCAAAGCGGGCAAAGAATGTCATTGGTGTGGAATTAAATCCGGATGCAGTCCGCGATGCCAGAATCAATGCAAAGGAAAATAAGATTACAAATGCACGTTTCTATCAGGGCGATGCAGGAGAATTTATGGAAAACATGGCAGAAAACGGAGAACATGCAGATGTTGTGTTTATGGATCCGCCACGTACCGGCAGTGATAAAAAGTTTATGTCCTCTGTTATCAAACTGAATCCATCAAGAATCGTATATATCTCCTGTGGACCGGAAACACTGGCAAGAGATCTGGAGTATTTGACAAAACATGGCTATGATGTGAGAAAAATACAGCCGGTAGATATGTTCAGTTTTACAGACCATTGTGAAAATATTTGTCTTTTGACGAAAAAATTTGAGAAACAGACGAAAAATCAAAACGAATACAAATACTAAAAGAATATAAATACCAAAAGAAAAGGAAGGTTTCATGGAAATAAGAAAAGCATCAGTGCAGGATCTTGGGCAGATCATGCAAGTTTATGATAAAGCCCGCAAATTTATGAGAGAAAATGGCAATGCAGAACAGTGGGGGGAAGATTACCCCTCAGCAGAACTGATAGAGCATGATATTGATAAAATGTATCTGTGCATGTCAGAAGGGCGGATTGCCTGTGTTTTCTATTATGCGGCGGAAGAAGATGAAGATTATAAAGAAATTAATGGAAAATGGCTGAATGAAGAACCCTATGGAGTAGTTCACAGGGTAGCGTCCACAGGAATAGTAAGAGGAGCCGCATCATTCTGTCTGGACTGGGCCTATGCTCAGACACTGAATCTCCGTATGGATACATACAGCGATAACATCCCCATGCAGAAACTTCTGGTAAAATGCGGATTTCAGTACTGCGGTTCATTTGAACGTCTGGGAATGGATAAATGGATGGCATACCAGAAAATATAATAAACAAGTCCCTATCTGTTTCAACTGTAAGAGACAGATGGGGACTTTAAGGTTATTGATTGCTGTAGTTAGAGGTATCCATCAGAAGAAATCCGGTCTTTTACAGATTCTCAACAATCTGGCGTGCTACATATACACCGCTTGCAGAAGCATGGGACAGGGAATGGGTTACACCGCTTCCGTCTCCAATGATATACAGGCCTTTGTATCTGCTTTCCAGATTTTCATCAATATCAACTTCCATATTATAGAACTTAACCTCCACACCATAGAGGAGGGTGTCGTCATTAGCTGTCCCGGGAGCGATTTTATCCAGAGCATAAATCATTTCAATGATTCCGTCAAGGATACGTTTCGGGAGAACAAGACTCAGATCACCGGGAGTAGCTGCTAGAGTAGGTCGTACCATACCTTCTTCGATACGTGCAACCGTACTCCTTCTTCCGCGCACCAGATCGCCGAAACGCTGTACGATCACACCGCCGCCCAGCATATTGGAAAGACGGGCAATGCTTTCGCCATATCCATTACTGTCTTTAAATGGCTCGGAGAAATGTTTGGCTACCAACAGTGCGAAGTTTGTATTTTCTGTCTGTTTGGACGGATCTTCATAGCTGTGGCCATTTGCTGTGACAATGCCGTTTGTATTTTCGTTTACAACGATGCCATAAGGATTCATACAGAAAGTCCTCACATTATCTTCGAATTTTTCTGTTCTGTAGACAATCTTACTCTCATACAGTTCGTCTGTCAGGTGTGAGAAGATAACAGCAGGAAGTTCTACACGTACACCCAGGTCTACCCGGTTTGATTTGGTTGGGATGTCAAGTTCTTTACAGATCTTTTCCATCCATTTGCTTCCGCTTCTGCCTACGGATACAATGCATTTGCTGCAGTCAGTGGTATCATTCTTTGTGATGATACGGTATCTGTCTTCAAGTACTTCCAGACGTTCTACAGGAGTGTTGAAATGAAAATCAACATGCTCTTTTAATTTTGCATATAAGTTCTCAAGAACCACATAGTTAATGTCTGTTCCCAGATGACGTACGGAAGCATCCAGAAGCTTTAATTTGTTCTGCATACAAAGTTTTTTGAATTTGGTTCCGGCTGTAGAATACATTTTTGTGTCCTGTCCGCCGTAGGCAACATTGATCTCATCTACGTAACGCATCAGGTCAAGAGCGTCCTTCTTTCCAATATGTTCATAAAGTGTTCCTCCGAAATCATTTGTGATATTGTATTTGCCGTCAGAGAAAGCACCGGCACCGCCAAAGCCGCTCATAATGGCACAGGTTTTACATTTGATACAGGTTTTTACTTTGTCACCATCAATTGGGCAATGTCTTTTGCTGAGAGGATTTCCAGCCTCAAAAACAGCAATCTTTAAATCGTTATTTTGCTTCATCAGTTCATAGGCAGAGAAAATGCCGCCAGGTCCTGCGCCGATGATCACTACATCATATTTCATATATACTACGATCCTTTCAGGTAAAAATATTTTGTAAATCTGCAGCAAGTCTCCTGAACGCACTATTTAACTGATAAATTGTGAAGCGGATGATATTATGCGCCTGAAGAGAATGCCATAGATAAGTCTGCGTTACTGAGAACGAAGGAGACAGTAATAAGTATATCATAAATAAATGAAAAAATCTTATGTTTTTGTGAATGGACTTTGTGGGATATTTTGCCCGGATGAGGGCGCCGTAGTGGGCTACGGCAACTGAATTCGGGTGAAATATCCCGCAAAGTGGGGCGTGCAGATTGCGGGAATGATTTTTCAGACACGCTCTAACATCATGAGAAAGATAAAAAAGAACAAATAGTTCTATAAAAGGACACAACTACATCATATTGATACTGAACCAGAAAAAATTATTTTTCCTCAGGTTCAGCATTATCCGGAATGTGTTCTACAATATCACCGAAATCGCAGTCAAGGATTGAACATAAGATATCAAGACTGCGGATTTCCACATTTTCATTATGACGGAGTTTATCCAGAAAAGAAGTGCTTATGCCATAGTGAGTGTACAGGGCATACTGGCTGATTTTTCGCTCCTTCATAGTCTTCCATAATTTTCTATAGCTTATCATATGTAATAACCGTCCGATTTGTTCTTGATTCATATTTATTATCGGGTTAAAATAGGTCTTGTAACAGTGTCTTTATAAAGACACTATTGAGAAGGAAAGTGATATAATGAAGACGATCAGAAAGATAATGGAAGGCGTGGCCGCAGCCTGCATATCAGTGGCAATGTATTACTGCTTCCTGAGTGGAGCCCCTGCCGGGGGAACAGAGAAAACTGTTTATATGATCCTGGATGGAATATTCTGTATTTCTGCCTGGGTGGCAGGAGTGGGGATATTATGGTATGTGAGATGGCTTCGCAGACGGAACAAAGAACTTGAAAATATGATAAAGATTTTGCTTAAAAATGCAGACAAACTTGACAAATAGGAAATTCTGCCATACTATAAAAACCAACGAAAACGAAAGGGGAATCCTGCAAAATGAATGAAAATGTCATCAAAGCCGCACTGTTAGGATTTGGAACAGTAGGAACAGGTGTATATAAGGTACTGAAGAATCAGGAAAAGGAAATGTCGGCCAAGATTGGCTGTAAAGTTGAGATAAAGAAAATCCTTGTGAGAAATATAGAGAAGGCAGCTGCGAAGATAGAAGACGCCTCTTTGCTCACCAGCCAGTGGGATGAGATTATAAATGATCCGGAGATTGAGATTGTGATTGAACTGATGGGTGGGATTAATCCTGCAAAAGAGTATATCCTTTCTGCATTAAAAGCCGGTAAGCATGTAGTCTCTGCAAACAAGGATCTGATCGCAGTACATGGTCATGAGCTTCTGGATGCGGCACATGAGAGTAAAGTGGATTTTCTGTTTGAAGCAGCAGTAGCAGGTGGTATTCCGATCATCAGACCATTGAAACAGTGTCTGGCAGGAAATCACATGACAGAAGTTATGGGTATTGTAAACGGAACCACAAACTTTATTCTGACAAAGATGACTCAGGAAGGCATGGAGTTTAAGGATGCCCTGGCACTTGCAACAGAACTTGGATATGCGGAGGCTGATCCGACTGCTGATATCGAAGGTCTGGATGCAGGACGTAAGGTAGCGATCCTTGCATCTGTGGCATTTAACTCACGTGTGGTATTTAACGATGTATATACAGAGGGAATTGCCAAGATCACATCAAAAGATATTCATTATGCGAAAGAAATGGGACGTGATATCAAGCTTCTGGGTGTTGCAAGAAACGAAGCAGACGGAATTGAAGCATATGTGTGCCCGATGCTGATCCCCAGTTCCCATCCGCTTGCAACTGTAAATGATTCCTATAACGCAGTATTTGTCCATGGAGATGCAGTGGAGGATGCCATGTTCTTCGGAAGAGGAGCAGGAGAACTTCCTACAGCCAGTGCAGTTGTGGGTGATGTATTTGATATTGTGAGAAATATTCTTGCAGGATGCTGCGGCAGAATCGGATGTACCTGTTACAAGAATATCCCTGTTAAGAAAATGGAAGATACACATAACCGTTATTTCCTCCGTCTCAAAGTAGAGGATCGCTGCGGTGTTCTTGCCGAGATGACTGCTATTTTTGCCAAATATCAGGTCAGTGTTGCACAGATTATCCAGAAAGATACCAAGGTGGAAGGGTGTGCGGAAGTAGTTGTGATCACTGAGAAGGTAAGAGAAGGTGATTTCAGAACGGCCATCGAAGAACTGAGAAACAGGGATTCCGTAAGAAAGATTTCAACGATCATTCGTGTATATGGAAAATAAGTTACTGTTCTTTTCATATATATAGTAATGAAAATGAAACAGATACAAAAAAAGAATTGAAAAATCCTGAGATTTTGATACTATATAAGAGATGTCAGATATAAAAGTTTTATTGTGCAGAGATGATCAGTTTTCTGCTCCTGATATCAGCAAAACAGTTATCAATTATGAATAAACATAAAAGGAGAACATTATGAGCAAAAAACCAACCGTATTAATGATTCTTGATGGATATGGTCTGAATGACAAAAAGGAAGGAAACGCTGTATATCTGGCTAAAACACCGGTTATGGACAAGCTGATGGCAGAATATCCATTTGTAAAAGGAAACGCAAGCGGACTTGCAGTAGGTCTTCCGGACGGACAGATGGGTAATTCTGAAGTAGGACATATGAATATGGGCGCAGGCCGTATCGTATATCAGGAACTTACCAGAATCACAAAAGAAATCCAGGACGGTGATTTCTTTAAGAATGAAGCTCTTCTTGCAGCAATGAAGAACGCAAAAGAGAATAACTCTGCAGTACATTTCATGGGACTTCTTTCTGATGGTGGTGTGCACAGTCATAATACACATCTTTATGGATTACTTGAGATGGCTAAGAGAGAGGGCGTTGAGAAGGTTTACGTACATTGTTTCCTTGACGGTCGTGACACACCTCCTGCATCAGGTAAAGAGTTTGTAGAGGCTCTGGAAGCTGAGATGAAGAAAATCGGTGTAGGTGAGATTGCAACCGTTTCCGGCCGTTACTATGCAATGGACCGTGATAACCGCTGGGATCGTGTAGAGCTTGCATACAATGCTCTTACAACAGGAGAAGGCGTAAAGGGAACAGATGCACCGGCAGCAGTTCAGGCTTCTTATGATAATGATAAGACAGATGAGTTTGTTCTTCCTACAGTTATCGAGAAAGACGGACAGCCGACAGGTGTTATATCTGATAAAGATTCTGTTGTATTCTTTAATTTCCGTCCTGACCGCGCTCGTGAGATTACAAGAGCATTCTGCGATGATGATTTCCAGGGATTTGAAAGAAAAGCAAGACCACAGGTTACTTTCGTATGCTTCACAGATTACGATGATACCATTCAGAATAAACAGGTTGCATTCCACAAGGTTCAGCTTCACAATACATTTGGTGAGTATCTTGCAGCACACAATATGACTCAGGCGCGTATTGCTGAAACAGAGAAATATGCACATGTTACATTCTTCTTCAACGGCGGTGTGGAAGAGCCGAACAAAGGAGAAGACAGAATTCTGGTTAAATCTCCGAAGGTTGCAACCTACGATCTTCAGCCAGAAATGAGTGCACCTCAGGTTTGCGAGAAACTGGTAGATGCGATCAAATCTGACAAATATGATGTAATCGTGATCAACTTTGCAAACCCGGATATGGTTGGACATACAGGCGTACAGGAAGCTGCCATCAAAGCAGTGGAAACTGTTGATGAATGTGTTGGCAAAGCAGTAGAGGCTCTTAAGGAAGTGGACGGACAGATGTTTATCTGTGCTGACCATGGAAATGCAGAACAGCTGATCGACTATGAGACAGGTGCTCCGTGGACTGCACATACAACAAATCCTGTACCATTTATTCTTGTAAATGCAGATCCGAAATATACACTGCGCGAGAACGGATGTCTTGCAGATATCGTTCCTACACTGATCCAGCTTATGGGAATGGAACAGCCTGCGGAAATGACAGGAAAATCACTTCTTGTAGAGAAATAATATAATACAAAAACTGTGAGAATTGCTTTGCAGACATCAGCAGTTCGTGATATTGACGAAACCCTCTGACACAAATCAGAGGGTTTTTTGTTTGTTTTTGGTGATTATGTAGAAAATCATGGAATTAAAAAACACATCTTGAAATGGAAAATCTTTTCAACTATAATCGCTCTGATATCTGATAAAACAGATATCGAAAACAGCAAATAAAGAGGATTAAAAAAGGATTGGGAGGGTTTATTGGAATGCAGACAGACATGACAGTTGGGAAACCAATGAAGATGATACTTGACTTTACGATACCTGTATTTATAGGTAATGTATTCCAGCAGTTTTACAACATGGCAGATGCCATAATCGTAGGAAAATTTGTAGGAACAAAAGGGCTGGCAGCGGTTGGTTCAACAGGAACGATCATGTTTCTGATCATAGGTTTTCTTACGGGACTGACAGCCGGTTTTACAGTTCTGACCTCACAGAAATTCGGTGCAGGAAAGATGGATGAGATGCGTCAGTCAGTGGGAAATGCGGCGTTACTTTCAATTATCATTTCGGTTATAATGACGGCTGTCAGTATGGTGGGGATGCACTCGCTTCTGACATTAATGCATACACCAGAGGATATTTTTCAGGATGCATATACCTACATTATGATCATATGCGGAGGTATTTTTGCACAGGTATTATATAATATCCTGGCCAGTATTCTGAGAGCACTGGGAAACAGTAAGACACCATTGTATTTCCTGATTCTGGCGGCACTTTTGAATATAGTACTTGACCTGACGTTTATTATTGTTTTCCATATGGGAGTCGCCGGGGCTGCTTGGGCAACGATCACAGCACAGGGAGTATCCGGAGTGCTTTGCCTGATTTATATCATAAAATACGTACCGGAATTGAGACTGAAGGCAGATGACTGGAGATTTCGTTCAGAGATTGCCAAAAAAGAAATTCTTGTGGGCATTCCCATGGGACTGCAGTATTCCATCACTGCGATCGGAACCATGATGGTACAGTCTGCGCTGAATATTCTTGGTTCCTATGCAGTAGCGGCATTTACGGCAGGAAATAAGATTGAGAATATTTTTACCCAGGCATATGTTGCAATCGGAACAACAATGGCAACATATAATGCACAGAATATAGGAGCGCGTAAACTGGACAGAGTCAGACAGGGATTTAACAGTGCGCATATTATAGGAATTACCTATGCCATTGTTACAGGTGTGATTATTTTCTTCTTTGGCAAATATCTGTCTTATCTGTTTATTTCAGATAATGCCGCAGAAGTCATTCCTATGGTTGATACTTATGTGAAATGCGTGGCAGTATTTTTCATACCACTTCACTTTGTCAATGCGCTCAGGAATGGTATCCAGGGTATGGGATACGGACTGCTTCCCATGCTTGCCGGTGTTGCAGAACTGGCAGGACGTGGAATCACTGCCATGATTGCGGCAGCTCATAAGAGTTACTTTGGAGCATGTATGGCCAGTCCGATGGCATGGGTGCTTGCAGGAGGACTTCTGATCATCATGTATTTCTATGTGATGAAGGATATGAAACGCAGACTTGGCCTGTAAAAATAAGAAAAATCACAAGGGATTTGCCAAAGAAAACATTTTTCAGGGATATTACCTGCAAACAGTAATAAAAAATGAGAAAAAGGTGAATAGTAGGTGCAAATTGGAAGAATTATGTTATAATGAAACATGCAGCGCAGGTTTATGTGATCAGTACATAAATTCTGTGTATTGTGAAGCGTATTATTAAGAATTATAGCAAGCCTCTTAATTAACGGAATCAACAGTAATATGATTCAGAAGTAATATGCTTCAGGAAAAATGAACGGTAACATTTATGTTGAGGAGAAAATAGATGGGCAACAAAGAGGAAAAAAACAACACAGTCCCAAATGGCAGTACGGAAACAACTGGCAGACGCCATAAATCCGCAAGACCGGGGAGAATTTCGTATGTACCGATCAATGATGAAGATCTTGCACCTTATGAACCACCTGTCCGCAAGAAGCATAAAGGATTGAAGATTACAGGAATCGCAGTGGCAATGGTTATTGTAAGTGCCGGAGCTGCATATGCGGGTATGTCATATTATTATTCGGATAAATTCTTTGAAGGAACATCGATCAATGGTATTGACTGTTCAGGTAAAACTGCTTATGAGGCAGAACAGAAGATTGCGAAGACAGTAGAGAATTATTCCATAGAGGTTGATTCCAGAAATCTGGATCCGCAGACGATCAGCGGAGATCAGATCGGTTATAGTTATGTTTCTGATGGAAGTGTTCTGAAACTTATGAAAGGTCAGAAACCTTATGAATGGATCAGAGGTTTTTTTGAAAAGAAGAGCTATACAGCCGCTGAGAATACGACTTACGATAAAGAAAAGCTGAAAAAACAGGTGAAGGCACTTAACTGTGCACAGGAAGAGAATCAGGTAGCTCCTGAGAATGCATATGTCGCATATGGAGATTCGCAGTTTGAGATTGTTCCGGAGACAGAGGGAAGCAAGCTGGATTTGAAAAATGCTTATAACGTGCTTTCGGAAGCTGTTTCGGGAAATAAAACTTCGGTTGATTTCGACAGTGAGCCGGATGTGTATGTAAAAGCAGATATCACCAGCGACAATCCGGATCTGCAGGCGTCTCTTAATGCATGTAACAATTTCACAAAAGCAAGCATTACGTATACTTTTGGAGATGAAACGGAAACCCTGGATGGAAATACGATCAAGGACTGGCTGAATTTTGATGAAAAAGGACAGCTGATCATGGATGATACATCTTTCAGACAGCACATCGCAGATTATGTGGCGCAGATTGCGGCGGCCCATGATACGGTGGGAACTGAAAGAGAGTTCCAGACAACAAGTGGGAGAACTGTCAGCGTATACGGTTCTGCATATGGATGGCAGATAGACCAGGCTTCAGAGGTTGCACAGCTGACACAGGAAATCCAGTCAGGGACACAGACAACCAGAGAGCCGGTTTATTCTATGACAGCCAATGCACATGGTTACAATGATATAGGAAATACTTATATTGAAGTGGATCTGTCCGAACAGCATATGTATTTTTACCAGAACGGAGAAGATATCTTTGAGTCAGATATTGTTTCCGGTGATATGAGATATTCTGACCGTCAGACTCCGGCCGGTATTTATACACTTTATTATAAGAAGAGTCCGGATGTGCTCAGAGGTAAACAACTGGCAAATGGTAAATACGAATATGAACAGCCGGTAACGTACTGGATGCCGTTTAATGGCGGTATTGGTTTCCACGATGCAAACTGGCAGCCATACTTTGGCGGAGATCGTTTCATGGAAGGCGGTTCGCATGGATGTATCAATATGCCGCCGGAGAAAGCTGCAGAACTTTATAATATTATTGACTGCAATATTCCAATCGTATGTTTCTATTAATATTAATCAGGAATTACTTTTCTGTAATCTTTTGATTGGAGGGTGTTAAAAAGTTTTCTGAAAAATAAAAACAGGTATGGATATTCCGGGATCATTGTATACGAAACAATAGTCCCGGATTTCTATAAAAAAAGGTTCTGTATGGTAAAATGCGGAGAGAAAGGGGAAGGTTATGAATTTTGATTCTTTAAACATCATACTGACAATTGCCGCTTTCATAGTAGGAATAATGCTTCTGACAGGACATGGGGATATTTTCCTGAAAGGTGGAAACTCGGATATCAGTAAGAAGCTTTATGATGAAGAGAAGATGGCAAAAGCAAGTGGAGTTGCGCTTGTTTTGATTGGTGTTGTTTCTGCTATAGATCTTTTCACTACAGCACTGGCATTTAAAATAGCTTACATAGTAGCACTTCTGATCATTATTGTCGGACTTGTGTGTTATTTGAGATTAAAATGTAAAAAATAATGAATAAGGCAAGAAGGATCGAGATACGGTAAAATGTGTACGGTCCTTTTTATTTTTATGTATTAGCGTTTTTTCCTGTTTTGTGATAAAATGACATACAGGCCAAAATCCAATTGCCACAGGTAATCTGAAATGAATTTTGGCGGCGTTACTGAGAATGGAGTGAACAGTAAATAAACGAGGAAAAGATAAATTATGGTACTTGAAGAGATTGTGCAGCCTCTGGTAAAATGGTACAGGGATAATAAGAGGATTCTTCCATGGAGAGATAAGGACAATGCTTATTATACATGGGTGTCGGAGATTATGCTGCAGCAAACCAGAGTGGAGGCAGTGAAACCCTATTTTCAGAGATTTATCACAGAACTCCCGGATATTCAGTCACTGGCGGAATGTCCTGAAGAGAAACTTCTGAAGTTATGGGAGGGACTGGGATATTATAACCGCGTTCGGAACATGCAGGAAGCGGCGAAAACTGTAAAAGATGAATATAATGGCAGACTGCCTGAAGATTATCAGGCACTTTTGTCGTTAAAGGGAATAGGAAGTTATACAGCCGGTGCCATTGCATCGATCGCATATGGGGAAAAGGTTCCGGCTGTAGACGGGAATGTACTGCGTGTGATTTCCAGAATTACAGAGAGTACGGAAGACATCAGCCGGCAGTCTGTCCGCAGAAAAATAGAACAGCAGGTTTCGCAGATCATGCCCTCAGATTGTCCGGGAGACTTTAATCAGGCACTGATGGAACTGGGAGCTGTGATATGTGTTCCCAACGGTCAGGCGAAATGTGCAGAATGTCCGATTGCATTTACCTGTCTGGCTCACAGACATGATAAAGCGGATATGATTCCTGTAAAAGCACCTAAGAAAGCCAGAACACAGGACAACAGGACTGTGTTTATCATTCAGGACGGAGAATGCACAGCTATTAGGAAAAGACCTGAGAAAGGACTTTTGGCAGGCTTATATGAACTGCCAAATACTCAGGGACATTTAAAAAGCGAAGATGTACTTTTGTACGTAAAAGAGTTGGGACTTGATCCATTATATATAGAAGAACTTCCGCCTGCGAAACATATTTTCTCCCATATTGAATGGAGAATGCAGGCATACAGAATAAAGGTATCATCCCTAAAAACAACACAGGATAAAGAACTCATTTTTGTAAGTAAAGAACAGTCAGGTAAACAATACGCAATTCCATCTGCTTTTGGAGCGTATGCAAAGTATATCAAGGAGGAAACGACAAGATGAAACTGTTAAGTATTGCGATTCCATGTTATAATTCCCAGGATTATATGGAGAATTGTATAGAGTCATTACTGGTGGGAGGAGAAGAAGTAGAGATTCTTATAGTAGATGACGGATCTTCTGACAGAACTGCTGAGATTGCAGATGCTTATGCCAGGAAATATCCGACAATTGTAAAGGCAATTCATCAGGAAAACGGTGGTCATGGAGAAGCTGTCAATGCAGGAATCAGAAATGCTACAGGATTGTATTTCAAGGTAGTGGACAGTGATGACTGGGTAAATAAAGAAGCGTATGTACAGATTTTGAAAACTTTATATGAACTGCTCAGAGGTCCGCAGACAGTTGACCTTCTGATCAGTAATTTCGTATATGAGAAACAGGGGGCAACCCGTAAGAAAATCATGCAGTACCGGAAATGTCTGCCACAGGACAGAATATTTGGATGGGAAGAAGTGAAACATATGCCGAAGGGCAAATATCTTCTGATGCATTCCATGATCTATCGTACAAAATTACTTCATGAATGTAATCTGGAACTGCCAAAGCATACATTTTATGTAGATAACCTCTTTGCTTTTGAACCTCTTCCTTATGTAAAGAATATGTATTATCTGGATGTAAACTTCTATCGTTATTTTATTGGAAGAGATGACCAGTCTGTGAATGAGAAAGTGATGATTAAACGAATTGACCAGCAGATCCGTGTGAATAAACTTATGGTAAATGCTTATATTAACTGCAAAAGTACAAATAAGCACCTGAAAAAGTACATGTTCAGTTACCTGGATATTATTACAACTATTTCCTCTATTATGCTTATACGTGCCAATACAGAAGAGTCTCTTCATAAAAAGAAAGAACTGCTGGAGTATATTAAGACAGAGGATAAACAGGTTTACAGAAAATTGCGTCACAGTCTTTTTGGAAGAGTCATGAATCTTCCGGGAAGAGGTGGAAGGAAAATGTCAGTGGCAGCCTACAAGATTAGCCAGAAATTTTATGGATTTAACTGATGTGCTCTAAATAGCGGAAAATTGTTATAACTGCAAAAAGCAGAATCTCTGAAAGACAAAATGTATTTCAAAGATTCTGCTTTTATTTTAAATCTTTTTAGTTTTCACTTTTTTTTCTTTTTACTTCTCCGAAGCAGACAGTCTGTGAAGGAGCGGAGACTTTTCTTGGATAAAAAACCAGAAAGCCAAATAATGCGAGCGTTGCACCCATGCATACATCAATTACAGAATGCTGTTTCAGGAACATGGTAGACATGATGATCAGTGCAGTCAGGGTGAAAGATGCTGCTTTTATAAGTTTCTTATCTCGCAGTGCTTCACAGTTTGTAAGCGACATATGGATTGCAAGAGAGTTAAACACATGAATGCTGGGTAGGATATTCGTAGGAGTATCTGTACTGTACAGCCATTTTACCACATCTGTAAAAACATTGTCTCTTGGAAACTCTGTGGGACGTATGTGCTGAGCATTGGGATAAACGTAAGAAACAATAAGGAAAACAGTCATTCCCATCATAAGATTAAATGCCAGCTGATAGTATTCATGTTTGTTTTTGTTAAAAAATATAAAATAAATCACAGCCAGGATCATGTATGGAAACCACAGCATATAAGGAACGATAAAGAACTCACAAAATGGAATCCAGTCATCAAATACAGTATGTACGATATGATAGCTGTGAACCGGCCTGTGCTCCAGATAACTGAAAAGCAGGATATAAATAATGCTGTATAAAGCAATAACAAGTCCATGCCGATATTTGGAAATAAAACGTTTCAAAATTTCACCTTCTTTGGAGAATTATTTCATACCATATCATAACATCTTCATACTGCTTTTACAAATAAATTTTCTCATAAAGTATATAAAAATTTTATAAAAAAATTCTCAATAAAGTGTAGCATTTTACAAAATTTTAACACAAAGCAGAACAAAGATTTTACTCCATTTTATTATACTGATCTTAACTGAGTCGGAGAAATTGCAGTAATCTTTGAAAACGATTTACTATTTCCGTAGATCACTGTGGATTTTGGCTACAGTATTCAGTAAATAATTGTAGATGGAGAATAGAAAAATGATATATTTGGTAGAAGATGATGAGAGTATCCGCGAACTGGTGATCTATACACTGAAGAGTCAGGGATTTGAGGCAAAGGGATTTGAAAGACCTTCTCACTTCTGGAAAGCCCTGGAAAAGGAAGAACCTGCACTTCTGCTCCTTGATGTGATGCTGCCGGAAGAGGATGGGATTTCCATATTGAAGAAATTGCGTATGCGTCCGGATACACGTAAACTTCCTATTATCATGCTGACAGCAAAAAGCAGTGAATATGATACAGTGGTAGGTCTTGACAGCGGAGCAGATGACTATATTCCAAAACCATTCCGCATGATGGAACTGATCTCAAGGATCCGCGCATTATTAAGAAGAACAGAAGATGACGGCGCAGAAGAATATCAGACAGGAAACCTTTATGTCTGCCCTTCCAGACATATTGCAACTGTAGATAAAAAGAATGTAAATCTTACATTAAAAGAATATGAAGTATTATGTCTGCTTCTGAAAAACAGCGGAACTGTACTTTCCAGAACTCAGCTTCTGAATCAGGTCTGGGGGTATGAATTCGACGGAGAGAGCAGAACCGTTGATGTACATATCCGAACACTGAGACAAAAACTGGGAAGTGCCGGTGAGCTGGTGGAGACAGTTCGTGGAGTCGGATATAAAATTAATATGAAATAAAGTTAAAGAATAACTGGAAACAGGAATTTATCTATGCTATACTTTTAAATATGAGAATTGCAGGAGTTACAAAGAGCAAAGCAAAATAGCTTTTGATCCTGACATCTTAAATATAAGCAGATGCCAAAAATAAATGGACAGCTGCCCGAAATCAACGGTCAGGGATATCAAAAAACCCTGACTGTAGATTTTTATAAGGAGTTATTTATTTTATGAAATCATTAGTAATAGCAGAGAAACCTTCTGTTGCCAGAGATATTGCCAGAGTACTTCACTGTACACAGAAAGGAAATGGTACTCTTGAGGGAAAAGATTACGTAGTCACCTGGGCACTTGGACACCTTGTTACGCTGGCAGACCCTGAGGAATACGATAAGAAGTATATGAAATGGGAAATATCCACACTTCCCATGATGCCGGATCGAATGAAGCTGGTAGTTATTCGACAGACCGGTAAACAGTACAATGCAGTAAAAACGCAGCTGTACAGAAAAGACATAAACGATATTATAATAGCCACAGATGCCGGAAGAGAAGGTGAACTGGTAGCCCGCTGGATTCTTGACAAAGCGGACTGTCATAAACCAATCCGCAGACTGTGGATTTCTTCAGTTACAGACAAAGCTATCAAAAAAGGATTCGGAAATCTGAAAAACGGACATGAGTATGATAATCTGTACAGAGCAGCTGTGGCAAGAGCGGAAGCTGACTGGCTGGTGGGAATGAACGGTACAAGGGCACTTACCTGTAAATATAATGCCCAGCTTTCCTGCGGGCGAGTACAGACTCCCACTCTGGCGATGATCGCGAAACGGGAAGAAGAGATACGGGCATTTAAGCCGAAGGAATATTACGGAATCACCCTGAAAGCAGGTGATATCACCTGGACATGGAAGGAACCAAAGAGTAAGAGCTTCAGAACTTTTAATAAAGAACGGGCAGAGGAGATTTCCGATGTTCTCAGAAATCAGTCTCTGGAAGTAACTTCCGTAACCAGCAAAGAGAAAAAATCCTTTGCACCGGGTTTGTATGACCTGACCACACTGCAGAGAGAGGCAAATCGGAAATATGGATATTCTGCAAAGCAGACTCTGAATATCATGCAGCGTCTGTATGAAAATCACAAAGTACTCACTTATCCGAGGACAGATTCCAGATATATTGGAAAGGATATTGTTCCTACAATTAAAGAACGACTGAGAGCCTGCGCAACAGGACCGTACAGAAAACCGGCAGGCGCACTGATGAATCAGCCTGTTCGTGCAAATGGAAGTTTTGTGGATGATAAAAAGGTCAGCGACCATCATGCAATTATCCCTACGGAGCAGTTTGTGCAGCTTGACCATATGACAAATGAAGAACGTAAGATTTACGATATGGTAGTTCGCAGATTCCTCAGTGTGCTGTATCCGCCTTTTGTTTATGAACAGGTGAGCATGGAGGGAACTGTTGCAGGAGAACTTTTTGCTGCCGGCGGAAAAGTTGTAAAAAGTGCCGGATGGAAAGATGTGTATGAAAATACGGACGACACTGAAGAGGATGAGGATACTGCTGACGATGCGCAGAAACTGAAAGATCAGAAGCTTCCACAGATGAAGAAAGGTGAGAGACTGCATATAGAGAATGTATCCATGAATACAGGCAGGACAAAGCCACCTGCAAGATTCACAGAAGCAACGCTTCTTGCAGCAATGGAGAATCCGGTGCGTTATATGGAGAGCCATGATACGAAAGCTGCGAAAACTCTCGGTGAAACGGGTGGTCTGGGAACAGTTGCCACAAGAGCGGATATTATTGAGAAATTGTTCAACAGTTTTCTGATGGAGAAGAAAGGCAATGAAATTCATCTGACTTCCAAGGCAAAACAGCTTCTGGAACTGGTACCTGAGGAACTGCGTAAACCGGAACTGACAGCGGACTGGGAAATGAAGCTTGGAAATATTGCAAAAGGTAAAATGAAACAGGAAACCTTCCTGAAAG
>OGJY01001106.1_pt1 | contig 33548 bp, 20 predicted proteins | sample 1572231 | NCBI WGS metagenome assembly OGJY01 (sample SAMEA2582121, study PRJEB24529) | metagenome | biome: Human gut stool | place: China | collected 2011
CCGGATCCAACATCCAGACCTATATCCCCAACTACCGCATCGACTATGCCGCGACACTGCTGGTGAATCCTTACAGCAATTGTTCGATCGAACAGATCGCCACCGACTCCGGCTTCTCGTCGGTACGCACCTTCAACCGCTGCTTCAAAGACAAAGTCGGCGAATCCCCCTCCGAGTTCAGGAAGAAACGGCCTTCGGAAATAACGAAATAGCTATTAGGGAACGCAGACGACGCAGAGTACGCAGAATTACGCAGACTATTTTATTAATAATCCATATTATCTGTGTTCCTCTGCGTTCCCTAATATACCAAGCAGGAGCCCTGTAAGGGCGGGGCAAATTAGCCCAGGGTTTTAACCCTGGGTGTCAATGGATTACCTTTTATATATCCTTAGCCCTGTAAGGGCGTTACAAGATGTTCGTATTCTTGTTGCGTCCTTACAGGACTTAAAATAAGAGGACAACCTATTGATACCCAAGGTTAAAACCTTGGGCTAGTTTGGTTCGCCCTTACAGGGCTCTGTCGAAATAAATCATATATCGATGAGCTTAATCCGATAAAACGCACAATGATAGGAACACCTACGCCCTGACACGAATACCGCCCTCCTTCCGGAGCGATCTGCCCCCCCTTTTGCAAGAAAAACACACTTTTTCGGCATTTGGCAGGCTTTTTTCGGTATTTGGCTAGTATTTTTCGGTATTTGTCCGGTACTCAACCGCTTTTCCCCCTTTATTTGCCCTACGTTGAAAAACGAAAGTTATCACTAGTATCAACCATATAAACACTAAACGTATGGCAGAGATTAAAAAAGAAGACATCATCCTCTACGTCGAAACGTACGACAACATCCTGACGGAGAAGAAAGGCGACTACACCGCCAAACCGAAGATCACCGGCTCGGTAGGCAACCCCCAGATCGCCCAGCGGATCATGTCGGGAGGCCTGGAAATCCGGTACGAAACGCTTGTCTACATCCTCGACATGGCCGACAAAGCAAAGGCGGAAGCCATCGCCGAAGGCAAAAGCGTGGTCGACGGCGTGGCACAGTACATGATCAACGTCCGTGGTGTGTTCGACGGCCCCGAAGCCGCGTTCGACCCGGAGAAACACTCGCTCGGCGTGACCTACACCATGGGTAAAACGCTGTCCGCCCTGTTGAAGAGCCTGAAAGTAGTCAACAACGGACTGGCAAAAGCCGGCCCGGCAGTCAACACCCTGACCGACTCGACCACCGGAAGCGTAAACATCGAGATCACCTCGGGCGGCCCCATCGCCATCGAAGGCAAGAACCTGCGCGTGGTTGGCGACGACCCCGCTGTCGGCCTCTTCTTCACCTCCACCGAGGGCGGCGAAGCAAAGAAAGTATCCGTATTCGTACAGAACGATCCCTCGAAGATCATCTGCATGGCACCCGCGCTCGAAAACGGAACCTATACGATGAGCATCGTCACCCAGAGCGGCACAGGCAACCGTTCCGTGAAGGAGCCCCGCACCTACACTTTCCCCCTCACCCTGCGCGTAGGGCCCGAACCGGGGGGCGGTGAAGACGACCGTCCGGTCATCGAATGACCGGAGCCTGCCTCAAAGCCCCTTTTGAGTCCTCCTCAAAGCCGGTTTTGAGGCATCCTTAAAGCCTCCTTTGAGCGCCCCTTAAAGCCTGCTTTGAGACAGCCTCAAAGCCTCGTTTGAGAGAGCCTCAAAAGGAAATGTATTAAAGCCGCATTGAAACAAACTATTAATATAATGTATATGAACAGACTATTTACACGAACAACAACAGCAGCAAGGCTCCTGCGGGACTTGCTGCTTCTTAGCATCATGATGCTAACGTCCGTAGGGACATGGGCACAGGGTGGAGAAGACCCACCGGCAAAAGGATCGGGCGATTCTCTGACGGTAAGCGTAAGCGTAAGCGATACCGCCGCCCTGAAAAGCGCACTGGAAAGTGAAACCGCTTCCACCATCAACATGACGGAGAGCATCACCCTGACGGAAGAGGTAAAGATTACCGTAGGTGCCGACCATATCCTCTCCATCGCCGAAGGCAAAACCCTCACATGCACCGTCAAATACGGGATCGGGTTCAAGGCCGGGTCCAACATCAGCCTGACCATCCAGGGAGAAGGTGCAGGCAGCAATCTTGTAATTAATGCAGACAACGACGGGCGTGCCATCACAAACGGCACCCTTACATTGAACAACATCACCGTCGATATAACCTCGGGGATCTTCGACCCAACTAACCTGACCGTTGGCTCCGGCGCAACCATCAACGTGGATGCAGCAGACCAGACATACCCACTGCAAAGCTCCGTGACCGTCGACAACGGCGGCACTATCAACATCAATACATTCAAAGGAACAGGGATCCATATAAACACTGCCCTGACCATCAACAGCGGCGGCACAGTCAAGGTTGGAAATGGGACAGGCGATAACCGAGGGGTTTATATCCGGGCAAACGCGTCTATCGTTCTCAATGGCGGCACATTGGAAGGCACCGGGGAGGACAAGGGAGGTAACATCTACCTGCAGCAAAACGCCAAAGTCACCGGCATGAGCGGCAAGCTCGTCGACCAGGGAAATGAATTAAGCGAGAACGGAGAAGTTACCGTAGGTGCAGAAAATGCCGAACCTTCCACCACCAGCCTCACCGAAGGGCTCTATACCTGGGACAAGAGCAGCAGCAAGTTCGCCAAGCCAGACCTGAACGAAGGCTGGGTATTGAATTCGGAAAACGGCGAACTGACCATCAGCAGCCAGACCGGAATGACGAACTGGAGGCAAAACGGACGGGGCAGCAACTATTCTAAAGTAAAGAGCGTCACGATCACCGGTAATGTCACGGAGATCGTAGATTATGCTTTTTCGAGCTGTTCCAATTTAACCCAGGTAACTATTACAGCAAACGAGATAACCGGTATCGGAGCGGCAGCCTTTCAACGCACCACGAGTCTGACCATGATCGAAATACCGGCTTCGGTTACTACGATCGGAAATGCTGCCTTTTCAGGGTCGGGCATCACCTCATTTACAGTAGCCAAAGACAACAGCTCCTTCAAAACAGACGCCGACTGCAAAGCCCTGCTGACTAACGACGGCGAAACATTGTTTGCCTTTGCCCCAAAGGCGATCGGCAGCTATACGATCCCTGACGGGGTGGTAACAATCGGCCCCTATAGCTTCGAATCCAGTACTCTCAACTCCCTTAAAATCCTAAGCTCGGTAAAAACCATCGGGGAAAGCGCCTTCTTGCAGAGCAGCGCTCTGACAACCGTCACCTTCGAAGGGGAGAAGGCTCCGACTATCGAAGCGGGCATCTTCGCCTATTGCGACAACCTGGCCGGCATCTTTGTACCGGCAAACGCAACAGGCTACACCGGAGATGGTGCCAGCGAGAACTGGAAAGCATGGGCACAGTATATAAAAGCAGGACAACCACAAACTACCGGAAACAATACAGTACCCGCCGACGGCACTCTGATAGGTGACGGCACGACCACGGCCGAAAAAGTCACCCCGGAAGGCGATGCCACCCTTGAAAATGTGAAAACGCAGGCAACAGAAGTTGGCAGCAGCACAACCTCCGAGATCATCCTGACCGGCAGCAACGAGCTGGGCGCCATCACTGTCGGATCAGGCGGAAGCCTTACCCTCCTGACAGCAAACGAGGGCACTAGAGTCACAGTCACCTCCGTAGCCAACAGCGGCACCTTCACCGACAACACCGGTAGCGTGACAAAGGTAACCGGCGAAGCGTCCCTCAACCTCTCCGCCGTCGATGCCATGCCGTCCGACCAGACAGCCACAGGCCAGGTGACACTGACCGCGAAACCGGCCGTTGCCGAAGGCGCAGACGTATCCTATCAATGGCAAAAGCAGGAGAACGGAACTTGGACGAACGTCAGCAACCCGTACACCCGTGCCACCGTTACGGGCAGCCCGGACTTTACGACAAGCATATCGGGCAGGTACCGTTGCCAGATCAAGGTCGAGAAGAACAGTGTCTCCACCACCCTGCACACCCGGCCCGCTACGGCTACGGTCAAATCGACACCCGATCCCGAGCCTGAGCCGACCCCGACCTACTACACCGTCACCCTCCCATCGGTGGAAGGAGCCGTGACCGACCCGGTAGCCGGCAGTTACGATGTCGAGTCGTGGAGTACCTTCCGCTTCTACCTCACCCTGGCTGACGACTACAACCAGTCTGTCCCCATCGTGACGACCAGCCGTGGCGAAGTGATCGAACCCCGCCCGAGCGACGGAGCCTACCTCGTGAACTACGTCCGCACCGATGTGACCCTCTCGATCGACGGCATAGTGAAGAACCCGCCTCCCGTAGCCAACGCCGAACTCCAGTCCGGCACCCGCATCTTTACCCGCGACGGCAGCCTCTTCATCACCACCGACCGCCCAGCCGAGGCGCAGGTCTTTGCCCTGACCGGCCAGCTGATCCGCACTCTCGCCCTTCCTGCCGGTGAAACCCGTCTCGACCCGCTGACCGACGGCATCTACATCGTCCGCCTCAGCGACGGCACGGTGCAGAAGGTGGTTGTACGGAAATAACGAAGGGTTGTCCTTCATCAAAAAGCCCCCTCTTCTTGTGATAGCGAAGAGGGGGCTTTATGTCATCCGTCTTGTTGTTTATTTCATACCAAGACATAAAAACTACCACCTCAACACTGATACTTATATCAAAATAAATACATATCTTTACGACCAATATCATATAAAACTTATTAACTATGAAACTGGAAACTATTCAAAGTAAAATCTATGAGATAAGAGGAGAAAAAGTCCTTATCGACCGTGACCTTGCAGAGCTTTATGGAGTTGAAACCCGAGTAATAAACCAAGCAACCAAAAGAAACATAGATCGATTTCCTCCGGAGTTCATGTTCCAATTAACGACTAACGAGTTTGAAAATTGGAAATCACAAATTGTGATATCCAATTCTACTAAAATGGGATTAAGGAAAGCGCCTTATGCTTTTACAGAACAAGGAGTAGCAATGCTTTCTGCTGTGCTTAAAAGTGAAACGGCAATTCAAGTCAGTATACAAATTATGAATGCATTTGTATATATGCGAAGATATTTGACTAATTATATACCTGCGAACCTTTTAATATCTCTGCAAACGCAAATTAAGATACTTCAGGAAGATGTTGAAAGTCTTAATAAAGATCATGAGTCTTATGAAGAACATTTTGACGATATCTATTTGGCATTAGCAGAACTTGCCGCCAGAAATAAAGACAAGGAAAATAAGCCCAGAAATCCAATAGGTTTTAGGTAAACTTATTTTTACTACATTTGTGCCTTTATTATTCTAAACAGATAAACAACTTATGAAGAACACTAAGATTTTTCCGAAAGACTGGCTGCAACTGCATCCCTATAAACAATCCGGCCCTATCGACCTTTATTATACACGTATCGCCAACCAGATACACGAAATACTGGAACATACCGACCTGGTAAACTCCTTTGAAAAGGAAGATGCGATACAGGTTAGTATGCGTATGGCTGCTTACTTCGAGGATGTTATCTCCGGCCTGAATATCTGGCGGGCATTCATCACACGGTATAAGGAACTGACGGGCAACTATGTCCCTTTCTATACCGTCAGCGACCATTATTACGACGATGAAGCCAACTTCGAAGATGTCCGCTTCCTTCTCTGGCATTATCTCCAGCAGTATCATGGAGCAAAAAAGGGCACGTTCGTCAACCCTGACAACCCGACAACCGAAGAGACAGCCCGTCTCATCTACCAGCTTTTCTGCAAGGAATGGACTACCGCTCCCGAAAATACGAAGATGCAGCTGCTCTTCGCTCCGGAAACATCCTACGAGACACCGGAGCAATATGTTCCGCTGTTGCACTGGTTCCATTACGACAGTTACCTGTCCGTCGACGCAAAGTTCAATTTGAGTGAGACGCTTAAGGAATACTGGAGCCAGAGTCCGGAGAACAGGAATAATACAGAAGCATTGATGGCTATCCATAACTCAATGTCGTATATCGACCGGACTGCCTTCCTGGCTTACACGTCTCCAAAATGGTTGTCGCTGATCCTGCCGGAAACGCATCCAAACCACGCTTTCTTTGCAGAAAGTGCAGAGAGTGCCGAAAGCTTTGTCGACCCGGCCATTCAGGAACGGGAAGAAAGTAACCGGGCTATTTACAATAAATTCACAGAGATAGCTGACGGTAAGCTGCTGTTCTACATGAAAAGCAAACAGGAGTTCATCGATTTTGCTTCGGGGCAGTTGAAGTTGGAAGAGAGCGAATACACCCCGCTGGCCGATTGCATCGAGTTCGATAAGTTTGCTGTATACGCTTCTGCTAAAGAAGGTCTTCAACTATTAGTCGACGGCATCGAATTCATCAAAGACGAACAGAACCCCTTCTACGACGAAAAGAAAGCATCCGAACAAGGATTAGGCTTCTTCATCGTCAAACATTGCAGCCTGGATCTGCTGAAAGCCCTCGAAGAACGCGGTATGCTGGCCGATGCACAGACCAAAAGCTTGCATAGCCCGGAACGCGGGAAAGCGATCATTCATGAGAACTGGGAGTTTTTGACGAGGTATTTTTTGAGAGAGGTGTAAGAATAAATATTAGAAAGATATGAGTCTAATATAGAAATAATTGAGCCATATAGCGACGATGTAGCCCTGTAAGGGCGAACCACTAGCCCAAGGTTTTAACCTTGGGTATAAGCAAGTTAAGTGTGTTTTTTTAAGTCCTGTAAGGACGTTACAAGAAAATGCGCACTCTTGTGTCGCCCTTACAGGGCTTGAACTCAAATAGGCTGATTATCAATACCCAGGGTTAAAACCCCGGGCTGATTTTGTGGTCAGGCTTACAGCCTTCAAGACAACGACATCGTAAGGGCGATGTCTGTAAGGGCGGTTCGCGAACCGCCCCTACCAACGACACTACATTCACATCTGTCAATAACTGAAACACCCATCTCTATCAAATCCATCCACTACCTGTCAGCCGGATAAACAACCCCCAACTGGCGGCGTACCTCGTCGATAATCTCCAGGGTAATCAATGAATTCTCATGGCTATTGATCTCCGACTCACGTTTACCGCCCTCGATCAGATCCATAAACTCAGCCACCTCATAATAATATTCATTCTTATCCGTCACCGCACTTATATCCATCGGTTCAGAAACCGCAGTCTTTCCCGCACCCGCCGGGACACGGGGCGTATAAGTAACCTTTCCTATTATATTGATACGATCCAGATTGATATTCCCCTCCTCTCCTTGTATCTCCGTAGGGAGATAAGAGTTAGCGATCTTGGAATACAGTATGGTGGCATTCATCCCCTCATACACGAAATTGACGGCACCCTGTCCGTCAGCTCCCGAAGAAAGGACAACGCCCGTAGCCTCCACCCTTTGAGGACGGCCGAATAATACCACCATCGGATACAACGTATAAATACCTATATCCATCATCGCTCCATTCGAGAGCTCCGGCTTGAAAGCATTCAGTACGACCCCTTCCCTGAACTTGTCATAACGTGAGGAATACTGGCAATAGCAGGAAAAATACCGGCGTATGATTCCCAACTTATGCAGATTCTCACGTACAGCCCGGAAATTAGGGGTAAGCGTCGGCTTCATCGCTTCCATCAGCGTTACATTATATTGACGGGAGGCAGTGATCATTTCCTTTACCTCCCTTGCATTAGAGGCAAAAGGTTTCTCACACAGTACATGCTTGCCGTGCTTCATACAAAGAATACTCTGTGAAGCATGAAGGAAGTTGGGTGACGCAATATATACCGCATCGATCAACGGGCTCTGCGCCATTTCCTCCAATGAAGTAAAAGTATGGGGTATCTGATGTCTGGCAGCGAAAGCATCCGCCGTCTCCTGTGTCCGTGAATAGACAGCCACCAGTTCAAAACGTTCATCCTGCCGTGCACCGGCAATCACCCAATCTGTTATAAAGTTCGTTCCAACTACTCCGAAACGTATTTTATTTGTTGTAGCCATTTGTATGTTATCTTTCCTGTATTATCAAATCGTAATAACCTTCTTCAAAACCAAAGTTTCCCCTTCTATCGTCAGCTCTGGAACCACAATGGCACTATCCGGTGTGAGGCAGTAAGGTACGGCATCTTCCAGATGATTTGCTTTCAGGCGGGCCATGTGATCGGTCGGATCGAGGTAAGCGGTCAGGTTTTCTTTGTTATTCGTCCACATATCGCGGGCTATGACAGCGGCATCTGTAGCCGGTTCGTATTTACCGGTTTTAACAAGCACCTCAACCAAAGCGCCCCCGAACAAGGTATCTTCTATATTCACCTTATCCTGCCAGCCGGAACATAACACAACGACATCGCGTCCATGAAACAGACAATAGTCTGCCACCGCCTGCAAATTAACAAAAGCACCTGTGATTACGCGGTAAGCCGACTTTGCGATCGTGATAGCCCGCGTTCCATTGGTTGTTGTGAAGACAACATCTTTACCGGAAACCTTCTCCGGAGTATAGTCGAACGGCGAATTACCGAAGTCGGCAAAATCACAACGTTTCACATTTCGCTCGGCTCCTACCAGCCAGCCCTTTTCCTTATATTCTTTCGCTTCTTCCACGGTTGCCACCGGACGGATACTACGTACGCCATTTTTAAAAGCAGCCGCCATCGTCGTTGTCGCACGAAACACATCCACTACTACGACAATCGCCTCCGGATTATGATATACCGGATATAGAGCCGGCGAGAAACAAACATCTATCTTCATATCTTCTCGTTTTTATCTTCTACATTCCGACAAAAGTACTGGATAATTTGCTGAATACCTAGCACACAGAGCATTCAACAGGTTATAATATAAAAGTTTCTTTAATAAATATGAGGATTAACCAAATAACCCTGATAGAATGTTATAGTATCTGTATTCGCTTATTTGCCAGAAACCTTTTTACCCTTTGCTTGTTTTTTTATTACATTTTGAAAACGTTTTAAACTAAATCGTATGAAAAGAATTGTATCTTTTATCGTCGTTTTCACTCTAGTTATGGGGGGAATGACACATGTACAGGCTCAGAGTAAAGCCGCAGAAAAAGCAGAGAAAAAGTTAGAAAGAAAGGAAAAGAGAGAAGCCAGAGAAGCAAAAGATGCTGTCATGGATGAACAGGAATTCAACACAGCTCTGCAAGCTATCAACAACCAGTCTTTTGTATTGGAAGCCAACTCCGTACAACCGATGAACGGAATGGTTTACTATGTGAACTCTAACACTAACTTCGTCTCTTTGAATGACGGACAGGCAATGGTTCAGATCGCTTCCAACTCTCCGTATCCAGGTCCTAACGGTTTAGGTGGTGTTACCGTACAGGGGAGCGCTTCCAACATACAAAGTAAACAGGATAAAGACGGTAACGTTTACTTGTCTATGAGTGTACAGGGTATTTTCATCTCTGCCACTGTGAACCTGGTTCTTATGAACGGTAGCAACAGAGCAACTGTTACAGTAGACCCAAACTTCTCAGGAAGAGACTTGACAATGAATGGAACTTTGCTTCCATATTCTCAATCAAACATTTTCCAGGGTACTACTTATTAATAAAGTATCCACTCAGGAATAAAAAAAGAAGATGCCCTAGCTGGACATCTTCTTTCTTTTTACAGACAGCTCTGTTACGGACATAAAAAAGGTATCCCCGAAAGGATACCTTCTTCTATTTTATAGGATAATGTTCTTATTTATCGAACGGGATCATATACTGTACAAATGCTTCGATCGCTTCATAAGAAGCCAGACCCAATTCTTTATACAGTTCGGCAGTAGCCCGGTTACGGTCTTCTGCACGTTGCCAGAACAAACGTTCGTCATCACCCAGGAACGGAGCACTTTCTGCCTGTGACTGGTGTTTCAGGATAGCGTTACGTTTGAAGCGCAATTCTTCGGGACTGATAGGAACGGCCATTTCAATATGGTCCATTTCCCATTCTGCCCATGCACCACGGTACATCCATACACGGCAATGTTTCATCCATTCTTCTGTTTTCAGTTCGTCGATAGCGGCCAGAACAGCATCCAGACAAACTTTATGTGTTCCGTGCGGGTCAGCCAGGTCACCGGCAACAAACATCTGATCCGGTTGGATTTCCTGCAACAGTTTCTTTACGATAGCGACATCGGCGTCACTCAGGTCGTTCTTCTTAACAAGGCCGGTTTCGTAGAACGGCAGATCCAGGAAATGAACATTTTCATCTTTCACACCTGAATAACGGCAACCGTGACGGGCTTCTTCACGACGGATAGTACCTTTCATGAACAATACGTCTTTCTTTTCCGGTTCCCCGTTTTCTACCTTTTCGAAACGCAGGTATTTAATGATTTCTTCCGCTTTATCTTTTACCGTAGCATCGTTCGGAGAATACTTGTCGCAAACATCACGGAGATATTCGCAATAGCGAATCACTTCGTCGTCACCTACAGCGATATTACCAGAAGTTTCATAAGCCACATGCACATCATGGTGCTGGTCGCACAAACGGCGTAGCGTTCCCCCCATAGAGATCACATCGTCATCCGGGTGAGGACTGAATACGATCACTTTCTTAGGATACGGAGTGGCGCGTTCCGGACGATTGGAGTCGTCGGCATTCGGTTTACCACCCGGCCATCCGGTGATTGTATGCTGGATATCGTTAAATATCTTGATGTTTACATTGTAAGCCGAACCATACAGGGCTAACAGTTCACCCAGACCATGTTCGCTGTAATCTTTATTAGTCAGCTTCAGGATCGGTTTGCCGGTCAACTGGCACAACCAAACGATAGCACGACGAATCAATTTATTATCCCAATCGCAGTTGGTAACCAACCAGGGATGGCTGATTCTTGTCAGTTCGTAAGCAGCAGACAAGTCGATAACAGCCTTTGCATTCATATGATTCTGCAAATAGGTAGAAGGAACAGCTTCGCTTACCTTACCTTCAATCGTATTGGCTATGATACGGGCTTTATCTTCACCCCAGGCCATCAACACAACGTTCTTTGCACGCAGAATAGTAGAGATACCCATTGTGATTACGCTGGCCGGAACATTCTCGATAGACTTGAATGTTCTTGCGGCCTCTTTCCGCGCATCATTGTCCAGCAACACCAGACGGGTACCTACGCTGACAGAAGAACCCGGGCCGTTGAAACCGATATTACTTGCATGACCAACGCCCAGTAAGATGTAATCGATACCTCCTACTGCCTGGATTTGCTGTTCATAGTTTCTGCAGAACTCAAAGATAGCATCCTTCGGCATGGAACCATCCGGTGAATAGATATTCTTCGGATCGATATCCACATGATCGAGGAACGATTCTTTCAGATATGTCAGGTTACTATTAGTCGACGCACTCAGAGGATAGAATTCATATACATTAAATATGATCACGTTGCGGAAGCTCAATTGTTCTTCCTTATGCAAGCGGATCAATTCTTTAAAGACGCTCTGGGGAGAACGTCCTCCGGACAATGCCAGAACAAACATTTCTCCGGCCTCCTGCTTTTTACGTATCTGTGATGCCAGTTCCTTTGCGATCGCGAAGGAACCTTCATTTGCCGATTCGTAGATGTTTGTCGGAATCTTTTCAAAACGAGTCAAAACAGATTGCTCGTAAGCGTTTTCCGGACGGTAATACCTGAGCGGTATACGCGTCAGGGTAATTTGAGAACTAAGGTTCGTCTTCATGTTTAATTACGATTTAGTACAACTTTTTTACTTGAACTACAAATATAACAATTCTTCGGCAAATAAAGATTAACGGAAGCAATCAAAAATATCTATTTACCTATAAGTTGGTACTGTCTGTCATCAGGCCAATGTGTTCGTTCCTTCCACCAAATGCCCCATCGACCAAACCGAACGGACGTTTAGTTTACGATCCAGGATAACGATGTCCGCATCCTTACCACGCTGTAAAGAACCTTTACGATCGTCCACACCCATCAGACGGGCAGGTGTTTCGGAAGCCATGCGGATCGCATCGGCCAAAGGTACACCGGCTTTCTGTGCCATCGTGCGAACCAATACATCCATCGTTGCAATACTACCGACCAATGATGAATGGTCGGCCAACTTACAAACGCCATCTTCGATGATAATACGAGGGTCGGTAACCGGCTTCCCTTCGTTGGCCGCATACGCCAAAGCATCGGTTGTCAGACAAGTGTTCTCCACCCCTTTCAGCTTGTAAACCAGACGAAGGATCGTTGAAGGCAAATGACGGCCATCGGCAATAACCTCAACGGTCATGTTATCGACAAGGAATACACTTTCCACTGTCCCTTCATATTTGTATTCGCGGCGCTTGTGGAAACCCGGCATCGCATTATAGAAATGAGCGGCATGTGTAAAACCGGCTTCATAAGCAGCTTTAATATCATCGAATTCAGCTTCCGTATGCGATACAGCCGCCAAAATACCTTTTGAATGCAGATAACGGGCAAAATCCAAAGCTCCCGGTAATTCGGGGCTTGCATCCCAACGTTTGATGCAAGTCGTACTATCCAGTAAGGACATGTATTCCGAAGATTCAGGATCTTTCAGGGCGTCCGTCAAAAGACTACCTGCCATCTTAGGGTTTAGATAAGGGCCTTCCAATTGCAATCCGAGAACAGGGCTGTTCTTTTCAGCCATCACGCTTTCGCAAACGGCAATACCTTTCCGGATCTCAGAAACAGGCAGCGGAGCCAATGTAGGGAAAATACAGGTAGCGCCATATTTCATATGGGCATTTACCGCTCCATGAAATGCTTCTTTCGTACATTCTTTGAAATCGTATCCTCCCCCTCCGTGTATATTCATTGCCACGAAGCCCGGGACGATATACATTCCTTTGGCATCGATTATAGTCGCACCGATCACAGCCAGGTCGCTGTTGGTTACTTCCAGTATTTTACCATCACTGATCAGGACGGAACCATCCTTCAACCAACCTTGCGGTGTCAGGATCTGTCCGTTTATTATTTGTGTCAACATAACTTCTACTATTTTATTTGTGTTCTATCCTGTTAAAACAGTTTATTGGTTCCTTCCACCAATTTACCCATCGCCCAAACAGCACGTACGTTCAAATCTTTATCCAGAACCATGATATCGGCATCCTTACCACGCTGTAAAGATCCTTTGCGATCGTAAACACCCATGATACGGGCTGGTGTTTCCGAAGCCATCCGGATAGCATCTTCCAAAGGTATCTCCGCATTCTGCACTACCGTACGGATCAGGCGATCCATCGTAGCGACACTTCCCGCCAAAGCCGAACGGTCTGCCAGTTTACATACACCGTCTTCAATGATCACACGGGGGTCGAAAGCGACCTGACTGTCACTTGCGGCACAAGCCAGTGCATCCGTTATCAAACAAGTGCGTTCAACACCTTTCACTTTATAAACCAGACGAAGGATCGTGGCAGGAACATGAATACCGTCGGCTACGACTTCAACCGTCATATCATCGATCAGATAGATACTTTCCACAGTTCCTTCATATTTATACTCACGACGTTTGTGGAAACCGGGCATCGCATTATAGAAATGCGTTGCATGCGTATAACCGGCCTCATAAGCCGTCTGGATATCTTCATACTCAGCCTGTGTATGACCGACAGCAGCCAGAACACCTTTTGAGGTGATATACTTACCGAACTGCATCGCTCCCGGCAATTCGGGTGCAGCATCCCAACGCTTGATACAATTGGTTTCTTCCAGCAACGGGATATACTCTTCCGGATCAGGGTTCTTGATATTTTCCGGAATCTGTCCGCCGGCCATCTTCATATTGAAATAATGACCTTCCAGATGTAATCCCAGGATAGGGCTATCCTTTTCAGCCATCAGTTTTTCCGTAGTAGCTGCCGCTTCACGGATCATAGGAATGGTTGAAGATGACAAGGTGGGGAAAATACTGGTAGTACCGTGTTGCATATGAGCTGCCACTGCTCCACGGAATGCCTCTTCCGTTCCCTCCATAAAGTCACGGCCACCACCGCCATGAACATGGATTTCCACTCCGCCCGGAACGATGTACATTCCTTTGGCGTCAATTAAGTTCGCACCAACTATGGCCAAGTCACAGTTCGTTACTTCCAGGATCTTGTTATCACTGATCAGCACAGAACCATCTTTCATCCAGCCCTGCGGTGTCAGGATACGACCGTTAATAATTTGAGTTAACATAATATTTTATCAATATAAATTAGGCGTTTGTTATTTATCAATTAGCTACGATTCATAGTATAACAGATAAAGTCCGTGAAAGAACAAAAGTAAATACTTTTATTTAATTGAGACCCTTCTCCAATCAATATCTTTCAAAAAAAGCGCCTCCGGATTACCGGGACGCTTTTTCGTTTAACTCTTCCAATTCTATCGTCTGTTCTGTCCATGTGTCCATGACATCAGACAACTCTTTTTTCAAAGAGGAATAATCGTTATATAATGAAGCATCGGAAGCTCCTTCGGGCGTAGCCAGTTTAGCTTCGATAGCTGCAACTGCGTTTTCAAGCTCCGTTATTCTCTTCTCGGCTTCGGCCACTGCCTTTTCAATTTTCTTGATCGCCTTACTTTGTTCCTTCCGGGCTTCATACGAAAGTTTGTTCTGTGTGGGCTGGGCATCCATATCGTTGGAAGAAGAGGCAGCTTGAGTAGCACGTTCCAGTTCGCGCAAGCTATCCATTTTCTTTCTTTCCAGAAATTCATAAATACCACCCAAATGTTCAACGACACGCTGGTTACCGAATTCATATACTTTATCCACCAGGCCATCCAGGAATTCACGGTCGTGGGAAACCACGATCACAGTACCGTCGAATTCTTTCAAAGCATCTTTCAGTACATCTTTCGAACGCATATCCAAATGATTCGTAGGCTCATCGAGAATCAACAGGTTGACCGGTTCGAGCAGCAAACGGATCATTGCCAGACGGCTTCTTTCACCACCGGACAGGACTTTCACCTTCTTGTCGGAAGCCTCGCCTCCGAACATAAAGGCACCGAGTATATCACGTATCTTTGTTCGTATATCTCCCTCAGCGACATAGTCGATGGTGTCAAAGACCGTAAGGTTGTCATCCAGCATCTGCGCCTGGTTCTGTGCAAAGTAACCGATCTTTACATTGTGGCCCAACTGTAGTTTTCCCTCGTAGTCGATCTGATCCATGATACATTTTACAAGGGTAGACTTACCTTCTCCGTTCTTCCCGACAAAGGCTACTTTATCACCACGGTTGATAGTCAGCGTCACATGTTCGAAGATCAGATGATCGCCATAACTTTTGGAGACTTCCTCTGCGATAACCGGGTAAGAACCGGAACGGGGAGCCGGGGGAAACTTCAGGCTTAACATGGCTGTATCCACCTCATCCACTTCGATACGTTCCACCTTTTCCAGTTGTTTGATACGCGACTGAACCTGCACAGACTTGGTAGCCTTATAACGGAAACGTTCGATGAATGCTTCCGTATCAGCCAATTTCTTCTGCTGGTTTTCGAAAGCACGGAGTTGTTGTTCGCGACGCTCTTTGCGGAGCTCCACGTAATCGGAATATTTTACTTTATAATCGTATATCTGTCCCAATTCGATTTCAATAGTACGGAAAGTGGTATTATCGATAAAAGCCCGGTCGTGGGAAACCAGTATTACGGCATTAGCACGGGTTGCGATAAAATTCTCCAGCCATTGGATAGACTCGATATCCAAATGGTTGGTCGGCTCATCGAGCAACAAGACATCAGGACGGCGAAGCAATAACTTTGCCAGTTCGATACGCATACGCCAGCCACCGCTGAATTCGGAAGTAGGACGATCGAAATCAGTACGGGTAAATCCCAATCCGATCAATGTCCGTTCCAGTTCAGCATGATAATTGCTCCCTCCCATCATCTGGAAATGCTCGGAAAGATGGGTTACTTTGTCTATCAGCTTCTGGTAGGATTCTGTTTCATAATCGGTACGTTCAGCCAGTTGCAGGTTCAACCGTTCGATCTCTTTCTCCATTTCCCGGATATGACCGAAAGCCAGTTCCGCTTCTTCCTTAACGGTACGTGTATCAGTCAGCTGCATCTGCTGCGGCAGGTAGCCGATCGTCGTTTCTTTGGGTACACTGACTGTACCGGATGTCGGAGATTGCAGTCCTGCAAATATCTTCAACATCGTAGATTTTCCCGCCCCGTTCTTTCCGACCAGTGCGATACGATCTTTCTTGTTTACCACAAACGAAACATCATCAAAAAGCGTAAAACCGCCAAATTCAACTGTTAGTCCTTCAACCGAAATCATAATTATTTCTATTTTACGGGCACAAAGATACAATTGTTCAGGGCTTCTTCACAAACTTTTCAATGAATAAGAGCAAGTTCTCGTTGACAGGAAGATCCGGATTAGTGTAAACAGCCATCTGCTTTTGCCTGTCCATCGTGTCGCAATCCTTTAATACATGGTTCATACCATCTATCAGATGTAATTCTGCCGAAGGCAATGCCTGTTTCAGCAGTTCTGCATCTTTTACGGAAATCTGTATATCTGTTTTTCCCTGCAACAACAGGACAGGAACAGTCAGTTTCTTTATTTCTTCCTGCGGGTTATATTTATAACAGGAAATAAGATAAGGTTGGACGGAAGAACGGAATAAAGCTTGTAACCCCAGCGGAACACTCGGTACTAACTTCCCCGCCTTCAGTGAGTCATTGATGGATACAATCATTTTCCGTATCACTTCAGGTTGTGCCGACATCTGCTCTTCCAGTATATCCGACAAAAGGCGGCCTGCTCCTGCCAAAGATATATACCCTTTTACTTTCGGGTTATTCTGGCTTGCAATCATTCCGATCAGTGCCCCTTCACTATGACCGGCTATATAAATGCCACTCAAACGACGGTCACGGGATAAGAGATCGATCCATTCGCGTACATCTTTTATAAGGTCTTCGAAGCGCATGGAATATTCATCTTTTCCGGCAGCCGCACTTGAAGCTATTCCCCGCTTATCAAAACGAAGAGACCCGATCCCTCGCCTGCCCAATTCTTCGGCCAGATATTTCAACGAATTATTCTTCATCCCTGCCGGGGCTGAATTACCATCCATATCGGTAGGTCCCGAACCGGCAATAATCAACACCAACGGATACGTAGAAGCTCCCGGAGCAATTATCTTTCCATTGATCTGTCCGGAGGATGTATTCAGACTGATGGAACGTTCGTTTAACCGGACAGGCATTTGAGCTGAAACAGCCAGGCTAAAACACAGAATACAAAACGAGACGAATATACGGTAAGATATATGCTGCATATACATTAATATTATATTATACTCACAAAGCTAAGAAAACAAATACAGATATACAAAAATTTATCCGGCAAGTAGTTATAACACCATATATTATGATAATAGAGTGTCATAATATATGAGAATACAATACCATAATATATGGTACAGAAGTATCACAATATATGGTACTAATGAATCATATATTAATCTTACAGAAAAGTTACTTATTAGGTAGAAACAAACAGGGGGTATTTATTAGATAAATTAGAAATCCATAAAGACATAGTTCTAGTAGAACTATTTTAGAACAACGCTGCAAATATAGTATATTTTTTATTATCAATGCATAAATATATTAAAAGTTATCATTAAATACGGAGTCTACAGTCCGTTGTGTTAATTATTAATTATTTAAAGATGGTAATACTCCTCTTTGCTTTCTGAAGCAATGAATGGCTAATATTCTGAAGCTTTGCTGATTGTGTGTTATTGGCTAACCATAGTCCTACTAGAACTATGTTAGCAACAGTACTAGTATTAATTATCAATAAAAAACACATGAATTACAGGTCTATTTTAAAGCAAAATCAACTATCATTGCTTTTAATCGCACTTGCTTTTCCTGTTTCAGTAACCGCATCTTCCCTGTATGCCACTACAGCAGAAGTATCTATTACACAACAGAAAAAAGCCATAAGCGGAGTAGTTTTCGACGGTGGAATGAATGAGCCACTCATCGGCGCCAACGTTATCGTTAAAGGCACGACAAACGGAACTGTTACGGATCTAGATGGAAAATTCACACTAGAAGCCAATCCTAACGACATTCTGGTCATCAGTAGCATCGGATTTAAAACACTGGAAATTAAAGCATCTGAAGCTTCCAAAGGAAAAATAACTTTGAAGGAAGATTCACAGGCGCTGGATGAAGTTGTAGTTGTTGGCTATGGTGTACAGAAGAAAGCAAACCTGACAGGGTCAGTTGCTACTGTAAAAGCGGAGACATTAGAATCCAGACCCGTATCCAGCGTATCTGCGGCATTAGCCGGACAGATGCCAGGTGTTACGGCAATTCAAAGTTCAGGTCGTCCGGGTAGCCAGACCGGAACTATTACTATTCGTGGTAAAAACTCTGTCAATGCCGTAAGTCCTCTTGTTATTGTAGATGGTGTACCCGGAAGTATGAATACAATCGACCCATCTGATATCGAGAGCCTGACTGTACTAAAAGATGCTTCTTCCGCTGCCATCTATGGTGTACAGGCAGCAAACGGAGTAATCCTTATCACGACTAAAAAAGGTAAAAAAGGGGAAAGAGCTCGTGTAAGCTATTCTGGTAATGTAGCTTGGGCAACTCCGACCATGCGTCCCAAATTCCTGGGATCAGCTGATTATGCAATGCTATACAACGAAGCGACATTAAATGATAATCCTAACAATCCGCTTCGTTTCACAGATGAAGATATCGAACTTTATCGCAATGGCTCCGACCCATACGGTCACCCGAACACAGACTGGTATAAGGAAACAATGAAGAAAAACTCCATTGAAACGATGCACCACTTATCCATCAGCGGAGGTTCAGAAAAGACCAGTTATAGCGCATCTGTCGGTTACACTCAACAGGACGGTTTGATAGACGCTAATAATTATAAACGTTTCAATGCCCGCACAAGTATCGATTCACAAATCAACAAATGGTTTTCCGCCGGAATGAATGTTTCAGGCTACCGAGGTACTCTGATGGACGGATGGAACAGTGTGGCTAGTATGACACAATTCACAAACCGCGCCACTCCGATTGAAGGTGTCCGTAATGAAAATGGAGACTTTCTTTACCACGGAAAAGACAATCCAGTCGCTTTATTAGGACGTGACGGCTTCAAAAGGACAATGGATCAACAAGTAAACGGAACATTGTACGGACAAGTCAACATCCTGCCAAATTTATCGGCCAAAGCATTATTCTCTATCCGTAACGACTTCCGCGACGAAAATGGTTTCAAGACAAACATTATTTACGGTGAGAAAAACGAGGCCAACACCGGATTACGCGAAGCTAATGAAAAACAGACTTGGTGGAACTGGTATACCACACAGGTTCTGATAAATTATAATGAAACCTGGGGGAAACACGACCTGGGCTTACTTGCCGGTTTCGAACAGATCGACCAACGTTATAAACATTTGGAAGCAACCCGCAAAGGAGGAGGCAACAATGAGTTGCAGGAATCATTGAGTACGTTGGATGCTTCATCACAAACAAATAAGGAAACAGGTTACGAAGTTGCTCACCGTTCTTATTTCGGCCGTGCACAATACAGTTTTGCTGACAAATATCTTTTTGAAGCCAATGTCCGCATAGACGGTTCTTCTCGCTTTGCTTCAGGGAACCGCTGGGGAACCTTCCCTGCTTTTTCGGCCGGCTGGAGAATAACGGAAGAAGAATTTATGAAGAACGCCGATATTAGTTGGCTGAGTAACCTAAAACTGCGTGTAGGCTGGGGACAGACCGGTAACGAAGAATTGAAAGACGATGAAGTTTATCTGACAATTCCTTCTTACGCTTATGAAAAGTATATGTTCGGCAATTCCCTATATTCTACTGCATATGAAAGTCGCTATGCCAACAAGGATCTGAAATGGGCTACTGTTACCAGTTTGGAAGGAGCCATCGAAGCTTCTTTCTTGAATAATAAATTAGGATTTGAACTGGCTGGATATAAAAAATCGACCAAAGATATGCTTCTTTTGCTCCCTGTACAAGGTGTTTTCGGCCTGGACGCTCCCAGACAGAATGCCGGTGAAGTACGGAACACAGGTTTCGACCTGAGTGTATTCCATAATAACGTGGTAAACAAGGATTTCAGATATGACATCAATTTCAACTTGGCATATGTTCACAACGAATTGGTCGACCTGAAAGGTACTGAAGGTAAAGAGCCAGGAGACGGACGCGATAATTTCTGGTTCTTGGAAGGATATCCTATCGGTTCTTATTACGGCTACAAAGCTGACGGTTATTTCAACACAGAAGATGATCTGAAGAATCATGCCAAACGCACTGGAACAGAACAATTGGGTGACATCAAATATGTAGACCTGAACAATGACGGAAAGATCGATGCAGCCAACGACCGCGAAGTAATCGGCAAAGAATTCCCTAGTTGGACTGCCGGACTTGGTGCCAATCTTTACTACAAAAATTTCGACCTGTCATTCTTCTTTCAGGGAGCTTTCGATGTAGATGCCTATGTAAACGGTGAAGCAGCCTATGCTTTCTTTAACGGAGGTAAAGTACTGGAACGCCATCTGGATCGTTGGACTCCGACCAACCACGACGCATCTTATCCGCGCATCACGATGTCCGACCAGATCAACTACCAGTTCTCTTCCTATTGGTTGGAAGACGCTTCATATGTCCGTCTTAAGAATCTGACGGTCGGTTATAACTTGCCGAAAACACTGCTGACCAAGATCAATCTGGAACGTGTGAAAGTGTATGTAACCGGTGAAAACCTGTTCACTATCACAGGTATGGATAGCCTTGACCCGGAATCTGCACCAAGCAATTCACGCGGCGGACTTTACTCAAATGTAAGAAAGATCTCTGTGGGTCTTAAAGTTGGATTTTAAATAATTAGTTTATCAATCAGAAATATGAAAAAGAATCTTATATATATAGCTATCTCGGCTGTTACACTGCTTAGTTTCAGCTCTTGTAGCGATTTCCTGGACAGAATACCACAGGACGAACTATCCGACGGAAGTTTCTGGAAAACACCAAACGATGCTAAAATGTTCATTGGAGACGTATACCGTCAGGTTATGCCGGGGAAATATAATGGAGATGTAGACGGAGATATTGACTCGGATAATGCCGTACACGGCATCAAATGGGCAGCCGGTAATGTATCGAAAGGTATCTACGATCCGGCAGATATGGGTTGGAAAGATGATTATAAAGCCATCCGGGCCTGCAATGTATTACTGGAAAAGATCGATCTGATCGAGAACTTCCCCCAAACCGACAAAGAAGCGACGATCGGAGAAGCACGTTTCCTGCGTGCCTTCACTTATTTCGGACTGATCCAGACTTTCGGTGATGTTCCTTATGTGGAAAGCACACTTGATCTGCATGACATGGATGGCATCACCCGTACCCCGGTTGACCAGGTATATGACAAAGTAATGGAAGACCTGGACTATGCAGCAACCCACTTACCTGCCCAATGGCCGACAAGCGATTACGGACGTGCAACCAAAGGAGCAGCCAATGCGATGAAAGCCCGTGCTGCACTTTACTTCAAACATTTCGACACAGCAGCCAATGCGGCTAAGGCCGTCATGGACTCCGGCGAGTACGAGCTGTTTGATGCCAACAATACCGGCAAATACGCTGAATTGTTCTGGGAAAGCCAGGAAGCCTGTAAAGAAGCTATTTTGGTAAGACAATTCAATGCTCCGGAACTAACGCATTACCTGATCGGTTGGGAATGTTTCCCGACATTAGGCTGGGGCGGTATCAACCCGACACAGAGCCTGGTAGATGCTTTCGAATGTGCAGACGGTTCTCCCATCACAAAATCGGAAACATACGACGAAACAAATCCGTTTAAAGACCGCGACCCTCGTCTGGAAGTATGTGTATTACATGACGGTGAAGTGATGTATGGTGTTACAGTGAAAACAGCTCCGCTTAAATCAAGTGGTAGCACAGGAGTGGCACAACATAACGATGCAACCGCTACCGGCTACTATCAGCAGAAATGGCTCGATCCGAGCATCGACCCTCAATCTACAGGGTGGGATATGGGAAAAGACTGGCACGTGATCCGTTTTGCGGAAGTGCTGCTTACTTATGCCGAAGCCAAAAACGAAATATCCGGCCTGGATGCATCCGCTTTCGAAGCTGTCAACCGTGTACGCCGCCGTGTCGGTATGCCAGAACTGCAAAACACAGACGCGTCCAAACCGACTTATTGCGGCACACAGGATGCACTACGCCAGCGTATCCGCAATGAATGGCGTGTGGAATTCGCACTCGAAGGCAGTAAACGCAAATGGGACATCCGCCGTTGGGGTATCGCCAAGGATGTACTGAACGCTCCGTTCCTAGGTATGAAATACAAACTCATAGACGATCCAAACGCTTTGGAAGGTGATAATGGTAAAATATGTATCCTGTATCAGGGAGAGAACATTAAGCTGACAGGTAGCAAATATGAAGATCATAACTATTTGTTTCCAATTCCCCAATCTGAAATAGACTTGAATCCGGCTCTGACACAGAACCCGGGTTATGCAACCAAAGATTAAATTACTATGCAGGGACATCCAACCTTCCCGGGGAGGATGTCCCTCTCTTCGTATATAAGGCGATCGTCCCTTACCGTTGACGATGACCGTCTCTCCCCGTTGACGATGACCGTAAATAACCAAGCATACAATCAACACATGAAAACCAGTAATATTCGAATGAAGCAAATCTCCTTTTTCCTTTCCGTCCTACTCTTTCTACTATTCTTCCTTCTTCTGGAAGGACCAATGTTCTATATACCCTATTATCACGAACAGCATCATCTGTTCCTTTTCACCCAAGCCTACCTGGACAGCCATCTTTCCGCACCGGGACAGTTGCTCGGTTACCTGACCGACTTCTGTATACAGTTCTTTTATCTGCCGCATACAGGAAAGGGGTGGTTCGCTTTTCTGCTTTCTCTTCCTTATCTTCTTAACGTCATGATCTGCCATCAATTAACCAGGAAACACGATCTCTTTCTACTGGCTTTGGTTCCTTCCCTCTGGCTCCTGATCCAATACCTGTCTGTCGATTTTCCGGTTACCCATATTGTCGGGTTAGATTTTTGCCTGCTGGTTTATTGGGCTATCAGTTCCGTAAAATCAAACCGGCTGAAACTTATATTATTCATACCGGCTACTGCCATATTATATTGGATATGCGGATGGATTTATCCGGTCATTACGCTCATTATCATTCTTATCCCGATGTTATCCGCCTTATTTGTGACCGGATATATAACAAACAATAAATACCGTCTGGCTACCAATCTATTCAGCTTACTGGTTTACGCCGGAGGCACTTTCTACTTTTTCATCTTCTCGTATAATATACGTGAACGGCTGATCATCGAAGCTGAAATACATCTTAAGGCCGGCCAATGGGAACAGGTAATGGATTGCTGCCGACGATACCGCGGACAAAACCAGTTAATCTTATATCTCAATAACATAGCGCTTTACCATACGGGTAAAATGCCTGACAATCTGTTCGACTATCCGCAAACGATGGGAGTACAATCACTCTATCTGCCCTGGAAAAGCGATAGCCGCCAAACCGAATACGGACATTATATCTACGAACAACTCGGTTATATAAACGAAGCACACCGCTGGGCCTTCGAAGCGATGACCGTCTTCGGCGAAACAGCTCCGAACCTGGTCAACCTGATCCGTTACAATATCGTCAACCACCGCCCGAAAGTAGCCATGCGCTTTATCCGGAAGCTAAAACACTCTCTTTTCTACCGGAAACAGGCAGAGGAACTGGAAAAACATCTTTCTTCCGGAGAACTCCCCGGCTTAAAGGCCATCCCTTACGATAAAGATGAAAAAGTCCGCTTTGCCAATATTCTGAATATAGGGCCGGAGCTTAGCTATTTATGCTATAAAGACTCTACCAACCGGATGGCGTTCGAATACCTGATGAGCGACCTGTTATTGAGTAATCAGCTAGTCCGTTTTGCAGAGAACCTGAAACGGATACGCTCTTTCTCCTATCCGGCACTTCCCCGGATATACGAGGAGGCACTTTACACCTATCGACTGGGAGTAGACGAAGATACCTTCAACAAACTGGGCTTCGACATCAGCCCGGCCACGGAAGAAAGGTTTAAAGCCTATTACGCCCTTTACCAGAGAAAAGACAGGCAGGCACTGAAGAAGCAATTCGGTAACACCTACTGGTATTACCTCAACTTTCTCAGTCCTTACGGAAACAAAGTAATCACCAAGTAATCCTCCGATAAAATGAAATATTATCCTCTACATTGGCACCTTGCCCTATTAGCCTGTTGGCTCATTATCTCCGTTAGCTGTACTCAGCCCCGTATAACCCCGGAAATACAGACCGATAAGCCGGTCGCCCTCTTCCCCGACTATACCGGAATCACTTTCCCTTCCAACATAGCTCCCCCCAATTTCAGGATATTGGAAGAAGGGGATGAATTCTACACGGAGATCGGCAATAAGGAAAAAACTTATATTACGATCCGAAGCAAACAGCCATCCGTAACGATTCCCACCGGGAAATGGGAAGAGCTACTAAAGCATACAGCCGGCAACACCTTCTTCATCCGCATATCTATCAACCAAAACGGCAAATGGACACAACATCCGGATATTACCAATGTAATTTCTCATTCTGCTATCGACCCGTATCTTGTTTACCGGCTACTTTACCCGGGATATGAACTATGGAATCAAATGGGTGTCTACCAACGTGACCTGACTTCCTATAAAGAAACACCGCTTATCGAAAACCAATCCATAGAAGAAGGGTGTCTGAACTGCCATACCTTCTGTAAAAACTCTCCGGAGACAATGATGATACACATACGTGGAAAAGCGGGAGGCACATTGATCCGACGGCAAGGAAATACAGACAGGATAGAAGTCAAAGCACAGGAAATGGCAAACTCCGGTGCCTACGCATCATGGCATCCCGAAGGCAGATACCTAGCTTTCTCCGTCAACGAGATACAGCAATACTTCCACTCCACCGGCCCTAAAGCGGTAGAGGTATCAGACTCCGAGTCAGACCTGGTGATACTGGATACGGAAACAAATACACTGATCACAGACACTGCCGTCTATGGTGAAAAGTGGATGGAAACCTTCCCTGCCTGGAACCCGTCAGGAGACATGCTTTATTACTGCCGCAGCAAGGCCATAAATAAAAAGACCCCGTTGGATAGTATCCGTTACGACCTGTACAGGATTCCTTTCAATGCGACAGATGAAAGTTTCGGAACCCCCGAATGTGTTTTCAATGCTTCCGAAACAGGCAAAAGTATCTCTTTCCCCCGTATCTCACCGGACGGAAAATATCTGATGTTTACCTGTTCCGATTACGGAAACTTCTCTATCTGGCACCCGGAAAGCGAATTATATCTGCTCAACCTGGAGACTGGCAATATACGTAATATGGAGGAAGTAAACAGTAACGATGTAGAAAGCTTTCACACCTGGTCATCTACCGGCGAGTGGTTCGTTTTCAGCAGTAAACGGCTGGACGGATTATGGGCACACCCTTATATAGCAAGCTTTGACAACCGGACAGGCATGGCAGGAAAACCCTTTGTCCTTCCGCAGAAAGACCCTGATTTCTACCTCGATTTCACCAAGACATTCAACCTTCCCGAACTGATTACTAAACCGATAGAATACAGAGAAGAACTGATCGACGGGTGCCGAAATAATAGAAGAACAGTAAGTTGGAAAACAAAATAATTATTATCTTCGTCCCCAATTAACTAACTACTAACATCAATTTCAATAATTCATGAAGAAAAAAGGATTAACATTATTAGTGGCAACCACATTAGCCAGCAGTGTATTGTTCTCTTCCTGTATCGGATCGTTCGGTTTAACGAACAAGCTCCTGGATTGGAACAGAAACATCGACAGTAAATTTGTAAACGAATTGGTATTTATCGCATTCTGGATCGTTCCCGTTTACGAAATATCTGCACTTGCCGACGTATTGGTTCTCAACTCCATTGAATTCTGGAGTGGAAACAATCCGGTAGCTGATGCTGGTAGCGTTAAAACAATAGAAGGAAAAGATGGTATCTACACCGTTGAAACGAAGAAAGACGGATACCACATCCAGAAGGAGGGCGAAGAAAAAGCAATCGACCTGGTATTTGACGAAACAGACAAGAGCTGGAGCGTTGAAGCTGACGGCGAAGCAACCAAATTACTGAAGTTCAAAGACAACGACGAAGTTGTCATGTTCCTTCCCGACGGCAAGGAAATGAATGTCGAGCTGAATCAGGCAGGTGTTCTGGCATTCCGTCAGGTTGTTGAAGGATACTCTTTCTATGCTGCTAAATAAATAGCATTCAGACTCATCAGGGGAATTGATAATTATCCGGATGCTTAATTATCAATTCCCTTTTTTTCAGACTATACCAATCTAAATAAATACAGATGAAACACTCTATTAAAAAAGCTGTGCTCGCAGGAGCATTCAGTTGCTTCCTTCTGGGGTCTGTACTGGCTGACGGTACGCCTACCACTCAGACAACGAAGCCGTATTGGCAAGACATCCAAGTCGTTGCCGTAAACAAAGAGCTGCCACGCTCCTCGTTCATGACGTACGGGGATCGTTCTACCGCTCTTTCTTCCCGCTTTGAAAAAAGCCCGTACTATTCGCTGCTGAACGGTACATGGAAGTTCTTCTTCGTAGACTCCTATAAAGATCTTCCTGCCAATATCACTGATCCTTCAACAAACACTTCTTCCTGGGATGATATTACCGTTCCGGGCAACTGGGAAGTTCAGGGACATGGCACAGCTATCTATACCAATCACGGGTATGAGTTCAAACCACGTAATCCGCAACCTCCGCAATTACCGGAAGCTAACCCGGTAGGTGTTTACCGCCGCGACTTCGAAGTACCGGCCAACTGGGACGGACGCGATGTATATCTGCATATCGCCGGAGCTAAATCAGGCCTTTATGTTTATGTGAACGGCCAGGAAGTCGGTTACAGCGAAGATTCCAAGAATCCGGCCGAGTTCCTGATCAACAAATATCTGCAACCGGGTAAAAACGTACTTACCCTGAAGATATTCAGATGGAGCACCGGTTCTTATCTGGAATGCCAGGACTTCTGGCGCCTCAGCGGTATCGAACGCGATGTGTACCTGTGGTCGCAGCCGAAGATCGCAGTGAACGACTTCCGCGTGATCTCCACACTCGACGATACGTATAAAAACGGTATCTTCAAGCTGGCTGTCGATATCAAGAACCATACAAAAGAAGCCAAAGACATTACCGTATCTTACGAACTGCTGGATGCTAAAGGTCAATCCGTTGCAACAGCCGACAACAAGCTATGGGTAGGTGCCAACAGCATCCAGACAGCCTCTTTTGAGAAAGACCTGAACGATGTGGCTACCTGGAACGCCGAACACCCCAATCTTTACAAACTGTTGATGACAGTAAAAGAAGACGGTAAGGTGACAGAAGTCATTCCTTATAACGTTGGTTTCCGTCGCATCGAGATCAAACCGATCGACCAGATCGCCGGTAACGGCAAACCGTACACAGTCCTATTGTTCAACGGACAGCCAATCAAATTCAAAGGCGTGAACATCCACGAACATAATCCGTTAACCGGACATTATGTAACGGAGGAACTGATGCGTAAGGACTTCGAGATCATGAAAAAGAACAACCTCAACTCCGTCCGTTTGTGCCACTATCCGCAAGATCGCCGGTTCTACGAACTTTGCGACGAATACGGACTGTATGTATATGATGAAGCGAACATCGAATCGCACGGTATGTATTACAGCCTGAGCAAAGGCGGTTCACTGGGTAACAACCCGGAATGGTTGCTCCCGCACATGGATCGTACCATGAATATGTATGAACGCAACAAGAACTACCCGTCGGTAACCATCTGGTCGCTGGGTAACGAAGCCGGTAACGGATATAACTTCTACCAGACTTACCTGTATGTGAAGAATAAAGACAAAGAACTGATGGACCGTCCGGTCAACTACGAACGTGCCCTCTGGGAATGGAATACAGATATGTATGTACCGCAATACCCGAGTGCCGGATGGTTGGAAGAAATCGGCCAGAAAGGTAGCGACCGTCCGGTAGCTCCTTCCGAATATGCCCACGCAATGGGTAACTCGACCGGTAACCTGTGGGATCAATGGAAAGCGATCTACAAATATCCGAACCTTCAGGGTGGCTGGATCTGGGACTGGGTAGACCAGGGACTTCTTGTTAAAGATAAAGACGGCAAAGAATTCTATGCTTATGGCGGCGACTTCGGTGTAAACATGCCTAGCGACGGAAACTTCCTTTGCAACGGTATCGTAAACCCGGATCGCACTCCGCACCCGGCAATGGAAGAGGTTAAGTTCAGCCATCAGAATATCGGCTTTGAAGCAGTAGACGCTGCTAACGGTGTATTCAAGATCACCAACCGTTTCTACTTCACCAATCTGAAGGATTATATGATCACTTACACTGTTAAAGCAAACAACAAGGTGATCAGCAGCAACAAACTATCTCTCGATATGGCACCGCAGGCTTCACAGGAAATAACTGTTCCGGTAGCCGGATTGAAACCGCAGGCAGGTGTGGATTACCTGGTTAATTTCGTTGCTTCTTCTACCAAGCCGAACGGAGTTGTTCCTGCCGGTTTCGAGGTGGCAAAAGATCAGTTCCTGTTACCTATCACAGCCGACAAGGTGGCTTATAAGGCCGGTGGTCCTAAACTGACTGTATCTGAAGAAGGTGACAATGTGAAGGTTACTTCTTCTAAAGTAAACTTCGTGTTTGATAAGAAATCAGGTGTTGTCAGCTCCTATAAGGTAGGCGGCACGGAATACTTCAACGAAGGCTTCGGTATCCAGCCGAATTTCTGGCGTGCTCCTAACGATAATGATTACGGTAGCGGTAACCCGAAACGTCTGGAAATATGGGAATTGTCAAGCCGTAACTTCAACGTAACAAAGGCATCTGCCGAAATCGTCGAAGGAAATGCGATCGTCAATGTAGAATACAAATTACCGGCCGGTAATGAGTTCCTGATTACTTACAAGATCTATCCTGACGGTGTAATGAACGTGGCTACCCACTTCACTCCCGCCCATCTGGATGGCGTTAAGATCGGTATCTCCGAAGCGACTGCCACTGCAACATTCTCACCGGGACGTGATAAAGTGAGCGAACGCGATAAGATGGTTGTTCCCCGTATCGGCGTACGTTTCCGTCTGCCTGCTACGATGGATCAACTGGAATACTTCGGACGTGGCCCGCTGGAAAACTACTGGGACCGTAAGGCCGGTTACATGATCGGACAATACAAGAGCACAGCGGAAGATCAATATTTCCCCTACGTTCGCCCGCAGGAAAACGGTCACCATTGCGATACCCGCTGGATTTCATTGGGCGGTAAAGGTAAGAACCTGCTGATCGTTGCTGATGACGAAATGGAATTCAACGCAATGCGCAACTCCGTTGAAGACTTCGATGCCGGTAAAGCAACTAACCGTCCATACCAATGGAACAACTTCACGCAGGAAGAGATCGACAACCGACCGAATATCGGCCCGTACGACAAACCTCGCCAGACCCATATCAACGACATCACTCCGCGTAACTTCGTGGAAGTATGTGTCGACCTGAAACAACAGGGACTGGCCGGTTACGACAGCTGGTATTCACGTCCGGAGGCCCAATACACATTGCCTGCCGATCAGGAATACAAATGGGGCTTCACTGTAATCCCCGCCGGAAATGCCAGCAGTGCACAAAAGAAAGCCGGATATAGCTACAAATAAATAGACACTGTTATACGAAAAAGGGAGACTTTCCCTTTAATCACATAGAAAAGGCTACATATCAGGATTTTAATCCGTATATGTAGCCTTTTACAATGAAAGCACAAAGTATCTTTTCTCTGTTAGGGTAAGTTTTATAAGATTACTTTATACCTTGTTTCTGCTATCCGAACGATATAAATACCGGCAGGCAATTGCCATAAGGTATCTCCTACCGGGACATCGGCCTGTTTTACCAACAAGCCTGCCAAGTTGTAGACCTGTACGGATTGATCGGTTACAGTGCTGATATGCAAGTTACCTTTAGTTGCCCATACCTTGACGGCATCCGTTTCGATCGTCTCATTACCCACCGGGTCGGGATTCTTCACGATACCGTCGATAAATATCTCCACATCGTTACGTACGTATTTGACAATATAAGCCCCATCGCTGCTACGCGGAGTAATGGTTTCGCCGCGACTGGTTGTTACGATTGGTTCTGATTGGTCATATTCCTTATCAAGAGTCAGATAAAAACGGAAACTGGCCCATGCTTCTACCTCGTGTTTACCTGCTATGGGATCGGTGGTTGCTCCTTCTACTGCCGAAAGGGTTACTGTGTGGTAAACTGTCGGGGTAGTAGAACCACCGCCATCACCTCCGTCGCCATCACCTCCGGATTTCACTTCAAACTCGGCGGAGAGGGTGACATCCCCCACGACAGTATAGGTATTTCCGGAGATCGGGGTTCCGTCTGCTGTCAGTTGCTTCAACTGGTAGCCGCTAGCCGGCGTGGCAGTGATAGTGAGTAAGGTATTTTCTTCTACGGTATTTGCACCCGAGTTTAGAGTTGTAGCGTCGGGCTTTTTAACCTCGATGCTGCCATTGGATATTGCGTCGTCAATAGTTACTGTATAGGTTGGCGTTAACTTAAATGTGGCTTCAACAGATAAATCGATACCCTTTGCAGTCAGGTCACTGCCTGCGATATAGGAACTACCGGATGTGAAGTCACTGCCTGATACTTTCAATGAAGTCGTTTCGTAGGAAGCATTCGGCTTGGCTGTGATGGTAAGCTCCGTATTTACAGGTATATAATCGTCACTGTTATAGGTAGTACCGTCGGCAGCTTTTACTTCAACCATACCGTTTCCATCTGTAGTAGTTGTCAGCTTAATACCGATATACAATAATTTATCTATGTCATTCTGACCGTTGATAAGTGCTCCGCTTGTAGTCTTTAATTTAGGAAGCTTGGGGCCGGTAATGGATCTGGATGTGACAGTCATATTATCCCATGCTATATCCCATGCATCGGGCTCGGAAGGTGTACAGTTTTTTCCGTCCCAGTCTGCACCGTCGTTTTGATCCGTACCGATTGATGTCCAGTTACCGGGCATCAATGGGGTTGCGTAATTGTTGGTGAGAGTTGCATTCGAGTACCCCCCTTTTCGCCCCAGAATACGGCCGGAAATTAGTTCAGGAGATGAGGCCTCTGTTGCTAAATCGAATGCTTCTTTAGCTAATGCAAGGCAATTACTGATACTGCTCTGCTCTGCCGGTTGATTATAAATACCGGACACATTCCCGATTATGCCTCCGGCAATAGCTTCATGCATAGCATCACTACCGCTTCTTTCTTTTATTTTACAGATCGAGTAGCAGTTGCCGACAGAAAGGTTTCTGCCACTGCCTGCAATACCTCCTCCATAAACATTTCCGGTACTTTTAAGACTTATCTCACAAATAGAATAACAATTAAGGATAGTAGATTGGGTACCTGTGCCGATAATACCTCCACCTGTATTATTGGTAAAACTAGTTTCTGTTATTATTGATCCTCCTACCGCGTAACAGTTTCGGATGGTCGTTTTATTAACTGTTCCGGCTATGCCACCCACGTTCGCATAGTCACCTTTTGTTTTGAGAGTTACAAAATGTACTCCCAGATTTTCAACAGTTCCATTCTCGACTACCCCGAATAAGCCAGCCTGAGCTCCGACAGAATTATATGTCAAATCCACATTTAGTTTCTCGATCATATGACCATTGCCGTCGAATGTTCCTTTGAAAGGAGTGGTTGACGAGCCGATCGGTGTCCAGCTACCACTGTTATAGCCGCTCAGGTCGATATCGTTTGCCAACATATAAGGGCCTGCCAGAGTTGTAGCATTAGTATTGATAGCAGCTAGTTCGGTTGCGTTATGTATCAGTGTAACAATTTGGCCTTGACGATTGATTATTGGTGCTATATGAAATGGCTGTCCTTCGGTGGTCAGTAAAATTGGCAAATAATTACCATTAGCTTGCCAACTACCATTAGCGAGCCAATTGGAGAGAGGGGGATTTGCATCGGTTGTGTTCTCCCATTTCGTTCCGTCTCCATCATTATTGTAAATGGGAGTAAGTCCGTTTAAAGTAGTTTCGGGTGAAACGAAATTATTTTTGTTTGACATTGTGGTACCTGTGGCTGCTTTCGCATATATCGTTCCTAAAGGTCCGTCTTTGGTAACTTCTATTGTTTGACTTAGAACCAGACAATTGGCGGTCTCCAGGTAGTACCCAGTGCCAGCTATGCCTCCGACGTTGAAAGTGAAGTCGTTATCGGTGCAGGAAGTTGCGTGTGATTTCAGTTGTCCTGTATAAAAACTGTTTGAAACTTTTCCCATGCCTGTAATGCCACCTATAGTAACTCTACCTTTATTTCCCTGATAAGTCATAGTTCCACCATTGAATGTTATGTCTACTGTGGCATAACAGTTTTTGATAGTTAATGAATAACCAAATCCGGCTATCCCTCCCATATATACTTCTTGACCAGTTAAATCTCCGGTATAAGAAATGCCACCTCCGGTCACGTAACAGTTTGTAATCTCACAAGACTGTGCTAGCCCTGCTACTCCACCTATGATTTGGCTAACATTCGAATTTCCTGCGGGGTTCAAATGTATGCCGCTTTCGGCTATTTCAATGCCTAGGTTTTTAATTATAATGGCATTACCCGAATAACCGTTTTTTCCGACAACTCCAAACAAACCTCTGTATGGGTTGACTCCTGTTGCCGGAATAGTTAATCCGGTTATTCGATATCCGTTGCCGTCAAAAACTCCGGCAAAGTATTTGTTGGTGCTTTCATTCGACCCGATGGGTGTCGTCCAAGGGCTACTACTTAAATCAATTTCATTCATAAGCTTAAAAAACTTGCCTTCAAAAGTATTGGTACCTGTTTCTACTTGTGCTGCCATCCATTCCAAATGTGCCCTGGTACTGATCTGGTAAGGATCGTCTTCACTATTTCCACTACCCGAAGGTTGGGAACCTTGTCCCCATATCATCGTTCCCGGCAGAAGGGAAAGCAAAAAGGCTACCAGCAGCAGCCGGAGAGATGTCTTTTGTAAATACTGTTTCATTTTTACTCTATTTGATTGATTTGTTATTCTGTATTCGGATTACTGTCGGGAGAATAATGGCTCATCCTATCCGCTCACATAGGATGAGCCTATCTTCCCGTATAGGGTGTCCCTATAGCCTCGCATAGGATGATCCTATACGGCGCATAGGGTCGTCCTGTGAAAAATTTTATTCGATTACGGGGCGGTCGTCCTCACCTCCGCCATCACCTACCGTCAGGAG
>OGJY01001120.1_pt1 | contig 33207 bp, 37 predicted proteins | sample 1572231 | NCBI WGS metagenome assembly OGJY01 (sample SAMEA2582121, study PRJEB24529) | metagenome | biome: Human gut stool | place: China | collected 2011
AATGAGCATTGCGTAAGCACTAGCGATTGGAAGTAAACTTTTTTCCTTTTATATTTTTAAATATTTTTATTTTTTGATTTCAATTTAAGAATTTGCGACAACCCTTATTTAAATTTTGTGTCTAACTCTCTATTATCAACACTTTCCTCAGGTTTCAAAGTAAAATGAGATTTCATATTTTTTATAAATGTTCCCATCTCATCAGCACTTCCAACAATTCTGTTAAAAATTGCTAAATACTCAGTTATTACAGGATTATCAACATCATATGGATATCTCATCAAATGGTCTATCTCACTCCAAGCCTCTTCAAAAACTGTTCTCACTTGAATTTCTACTAGAATTTCATCTTTCTTAGTTACAGGTACTCCTATCAAATAGTGCACAGAACGATATCCATGATCTCTTACTATTATCTCACAATTCATTTCAGAGATACTCTCTTGAAGTTGAATTACATTGTAATCCCCACGTCTAATATTTATTTGTGGAGTTTCTCTTATCTCCCATAGTCCCATTATTTCATGGTGTATATCTTTCCAATCATCTTTAAAAAGATGTAAAACTCTAATTCCTATTAAGTCAGTTACAATCTCTTTATATGTTTCTAAAGATATTCCCCTATCAACATATTTTCTTCCTTTTCTAATTATTTTTTCTATAAGATGTTTTGGTTTTTTTACTCTTCTTCTTACAGAGTGAACACTTGGAACATCTATCAACTTAGATACAATATACTCAGCTTCCTTTTCAAGTTGAGGAACTAATGCAACATAATTATCGTAAATCTTAACAAGTTCATCCCAGACAAGTCCAGTTGATTCAAAATACTCCTTATCTATTGAAAACTCTTTAAAAAACTGCTCTTTATCTAACATGTTAAGCTAATCCACCCCTTATATAAATTACTTTTCAATCAATTCTAATCTTATTTCTACCATTTTTCTATAACCTGAAACAATATTTTTTTCAATATTGACCTCTTTTTCAGATAATACTCCTTTTATTGTGACATACTCTTTCAAATTATAATTAAATCCACGAATATTCAACTCATGTATTTTTATAAAAGAAAGTTTATCTCCAGAATTGATCTCATATTTATTAGTTATTCTAAAATTTAACCAACTATCAATAATAGTATTTTTATTTAAATAACTATATAGTAAATGAAGTGTGTAAAATTGAAGTGAACTTTCTGAAAAGTTTCTAACCTTTGAAGTATTTACTAAATTCATACATTCTTCATATTTTTTTATACTTTCAATGATAATCTCAAATTTTCTAGCTTGAATAGGATTTTCAAATCTGATATCTCCATATAAATCTTTTATTTGAAATGAAATTACTTCTCCTGAAAAAATATTTTTTAATATCTCTGCTACAGCCTGTACCCTAATATTTTTTAACTTACTAAAAATCTCATAGCTAAAATAATCTTCAATTTTTCTTATAGTATTTCCATCAAATAATCCAACACTCAAAGCCAATTTAAACTCACGAGTTTTAAACTCTATCAATTTAAATTTCTTATAACCTAATATTCTAACATTTACATTTGATAAAAGAGTCTTTCCTATATTTAAATTACAGTTATTTAAACTGATATTTTCAATAATCTCTTCATGCATAGGAAGATTATTCTCTTTTATAGGGAAACTATTTAACTTCATAGAAGTGTATAAAATTTCAAGCCCTGTTTCAATTCCTCTTTCAAATGGAACTACAACCTCTTTTGAAGCTCTCTCCTCGTTTTCTTCTTCAACTATTTCTTCTACATTGTCAATTATATCTGTTTCAGATAAAATACTCTCTCTCTTTTCTTTTTCTTCGATACTATCGAGATTATCAATGCTCTCCTCACTTTTTGCAATATCTTCAGACTTCTCAATAATATCCTCTTTTTCATCAATTAATACAGTGTTATTATCAGAAGATAAATCATAATCTAATTTCAAAGAACTTATAATCTCATCCTTTTCTGTATTATCAGTGGTAGTACTTTTGGGATTATTTTCCTCTGATACTACCACACAAACTTTTTTTCAGCTAAAACTTTATTCTCACTTTCTGAAAGCTCCTTAAAGTAATCAATAAAGTCTTTAGTACCAGAAGTAATAAGTTTTATATTATATTTGCTGATTAATTCTGCAGACTTACTACTTATAATCGTAGTAGATGTTACCATATATATGCTTTGTAAATCTTTTATTGGAGTTAGTATAAAATCTAAAATATTTAATAAATCAGAGTCTTCTAAATTTACACCAAGAAATAGAGTTGGTCTTAATGTAAACTGCTCTCTTACTTTTTGGAAAAATTCAGTATAAAAATCTAATGTTTTTAATTTTCTAATATCTTGACTAGAGATAAAAACTGTTCCTATACTTGCAATATCTCCTAAAAATTTATAATAACCAATTTTATTATCAGATATCTCTTTCATTTCATAAGGTGTAATTTTTTCAATTTTATCAGAAAAATTATTCTCTAAAATACCATCAAAATTTATTGTAAAAATAGTTTCAAAGTACTTTGAATTAATAATATTTCTATAAACCTCTAAATCAATATTATATCTGTATTCAAAATTTTCCTTTATTTGTCTTACTAAGTTTTTCTTTGTATCCACAACTGCATCAAGATAAGCTTGAACTATATCAGAAAAAGAATTCATATCTTTTATATAATTCTTTGCTGAGCTTCTTATTTCAGATAAAATAGCTTCTGAAATGTCACTTCTAGTTGGGTAGCCGCATAATTTATTTAAAAAATCCCCAGTAAAGAGATTGAATTTTTGTTCTTTTTCAAATTTATCAAAAAAACTTTTCATATTTGTTCACCTGCCTTATAAAAAAGTTGTTCACTATTAGTATAACTTAAAATTCGTAAATACACAACAAAAAAATTAAAAAATGTCAAGATTTTTTTGAAAAAAAATGTTACAATAAATTAAGAGGTGAAATTATGAATATTTTTCTTACTTTTTTTAGCGATTATATAGTTTTTATCAATATTATCTTTGTATTAATCATAGTATTATTAGAAAGAAGAAATCCATTGTTTACACTATTTTGGATAGTTCTTTTAACACTTGCACCATATGTTGGATTTATTGCCTACCTTTTCTTTGGGCTTAGCTTTCGTAAAAAAAGAGTGGTCAATGAATACTATAAATGGAAATTTTTAATTAGTAAAGAAATTATGGGATTTTCAGAACATAAAGAACTTCGTAAATGGGAGCAACTTATCTCATATGTAGAGGTTTCCTCTAAAAATAAATTAACTTCTCTTAATATAAGCGAAATTTTTACTGATGGAAATGATTTTTTCAACTCCATAATGAAAGACTTGAAAAATGCTAAAGAGAGCATAGCTATGGAATACTACATTTTTAGAGATGATAACCTCGGTAGTAAAATAGCTGATATTTTAAAAGAGAAAGCTCAAGAAGGAGTAAAGGTTAGAATCATAGTTGATGGTGCTGGTGGATATAGCAAAAAGATGTTAAAGGAATTGAATAAGTATGGTGTGGAAACAGGAGTATTTTTCCCCTCACACTTCCCTTTTTTCAAAATAGCTAACTTGAGAGCCAATTACAGAGATCATAGAAAGCTTTGTTTAATAGATAAGAAATTTGGATATATTGGAGGTTTCAATATAGGAGATGAGTATCTAGGAGAGGGGAAATTAGGTTATTGGAGAGATACAGGACTTAAAATCTTAGGTGAAGCTTGCTTGGAATTAGAGCAAGAATTTTTCTTCTCTTGGAATATAGTAAAAAAAGAGAAAATTATATTGGATAGAGAGTACAAATACAATAGAGAGGTGCTAGAAAAATTAATTGAAACTAGAGGACGTCATAGTGGTCATATTCAAGTAGTTAGTAGTGGACCTAATTATCAGTTTAGAACAATAAGAGATAATGCACTAAAGCTTATTATGGAAGCTCAAAAATACATATACATTCAAACTCCATACTTTGTTCCTGATGACAGTGTTCTAGAAGCTCTTAAGATAGCTTCACTATCTGGTGTAAAAATAAAAATTATGATTCCTGATAAGCCAGACCACTTCTTTATCTATTGGATAAATCAATATTTTGTTGGAGAATTATTAGATTTAGGAGTAGAGGTTTATAAATACAATAAAGGTTTTATACATAGTAAACTAATTATAGTTGATGATGAAGTTGTTTCAACTGGTACAGCTAATTTTGATTATAGAAGTTTCTACCAAAACTTTGAAATCAATGTCAATATCTATGAAAAAGATGTAGCTCAATCATTTAGAAAGATTTTCTTTAATGATATCAAACATAGTACTAGGTTATTAAGAAGTGAATATAGCAAAAGAAGTTACTATATTAAGTTTAAGGAGTCAATTTGTAGATTACTTGCTCCTATTATGTAATTGAAAGAAGAGTGATATACTATGATAGAATTTCAAAAACTTTCTGATTTTTTCTTTCCATTTATAGAAAGCGATTTTAAATATGCTGGAAATTTTTATTATGACTTTCATATTCACACCACTGCTTCAGATAGTTTTATTCAACCTGAATTTTTAAAAAGCTTCTTAGAGGATAAGAGATACCTAATCTCTGTAACCGACCACAATGAAATTAGAGGAGCTATTAAGTTAAGAGAGCTTGGTGCTAATAATATCCCCGGTATAGAGGTTGGTTGTGAAGATGGGTTTGAATTATTAGTTTATTTTAAAAGGATAGAGGACTTAGAAGAATTTTATAGAAAAGAGGTAGAGCAGTATAGAAATCTTAAGAGAATGGCTAAAACTTATAGGAGTATCTATGAATATCTTGATGTGCTGAATCAATGGGAGTGTCATAAATCAATTCCACATATCTATGGAGTTGTACAAAAAAATTTTATAAACAATAAAAAATATATCTATGATGTTATTACTAAAGTAGATTCATTAGAAACACACAACCATGCTCTTCCTATGGTAAGAAATCTACTAGCTGGAGAACTTAGAGAAAAATATAATCTCACAGCTACATTTGGAAGTGATGCTCATATTTTAAGGGAGATTGTTTCTTTTTATAAATATTCAAATATGGATTTAAATAGAAGTGAAAAGGTAATAGATTATCTATATAAAATTGGAAGTTTAAGTGGAATTGGACAAAAACATCTATTCTATATGATTAAAAGTTTAACTTAATTGAAAAAAAGTCTTTTCAAATTTTAAATTATAGTGTATAATAGTTTGGTAAAGACCCCGTAGCTCAATTGGATAGAGCAATTCCCTCCTAAGGAATAGGTTGTGTGTTCAAACCACATCGGGGTCGCCATTTTTTTATAGGGGGTATCAATGAAACTTTATCTAACTACTATTTTATTTTTAACTCTAATTTTAAGTAGTTGTACCTCATATACACCAGAAAAGGTAAATGCTAGATATTTAAAGCTATCTAAAAATTTAGACTATCTTATGGACGATGAGATAAATGAAAAAAAGCGAGCTAGTCTTGAAAAAGATTTCTCTAATTTTTTTCAAGGTATGAAAGATTACAAAGAGAAAAATAAAGATTTAGATACTAAGTATTTAAATTACTATATAAAAGAAAGCTCTATAAAATTACAATATTTAAAAGATTTAAAAGATTAAAGGAGTTATACAAAAATAGCTCCTTTTATTTATTTTTTGAATAAATTTTCATTTTAGAATTTTATTTCAAAATTTCTGTTGACAAAATATAAAAAATATTTTATCATTAATGCTATAAGAAAATTGAATAAAAACTCGGATGAAGATATAGGGAGAGAGTTAGTTTAATCTAACCGCCGACGAAGTAAATCTTTCAGGCAAATGGACCTATATTGGACGAACCTCTGGAGAGACTCGTAGAGCACCGAAGGAGCAAACCCAAGTAATTGGACTAAACTCTCAGGTAAAAGGACAGAGGAATTATGCAATATGTATTTATTTTTTGTATAATTCTTTTTTGATTTCCAGAAGGTAGACTCTACCTTCTTTTTTTATTCAATTTAAAAAATGGAAAACAGGAGGAATTACAATGCAGGAGATTGTAACAAAAGTCAATGAATTTTTATGGGGAAACTTTCTTATTATTTTATTAATGGGAACTGGAGTTTATTTTACATTAAAGCTTAACTTTATTCAAATCAGAAAATTTGGAGAAGGTTTAAAACAGGTAACTGGTTCTGTAAATCTAAATGGTAAAAAAGCTGATAAAAATGGAATGTCTTCTTTCCAAGCTTTAGCCACAGCTGTTGCTGCTCAAGTAGGAACAGGAAACTTAGCTGGAGCTGCTACAGCAATAGCTTCAGGAGGTCCAGGAGCTATATTTTGGATGTGGGTAAGTGCTTTCTTTGGTATGGCAACTGTATATGTAGAGGCTATATTAGGACAAGTATTTAAAAGAAGAGTAGATGGGCATATTACAGGAGGTCCAGCTTACTATATAGAAAACTCTTTAAAAAATAGATGGCTTTCTAAAGGGTTAGCTATTTTCTTCTCAGTAGCTTGTATCTTAGCTCTTGGTCTTATGGGAAACGCTGTACAAGCTAACTCTATATCCGTAGCTTTCAATAACGCCTTTGGAGTATCTCCTCTATTTGTTGGAGTAATAATATCAATTTTAGCTGGATTTGTATTCTTTGGAGGAATAAAAAGAATAGCCTCAGTTACAGAAAAAATTGTACCTATAATGGCTGGACTATATATATTAGCTTGTATCATAATTATATTCTTAAATTATAAAGAGATTATTCCAACTATTACATCAATATTCTATTCAGCTTTTAATCCAGAAGCAGCTCTTGGAGGAGCTATGGGAATCAGTGTAAAAAAAGCTATTAGATATGGAGTTGCTAGAGGACTTTTCTCTAATGAAGCTGGTATGGGTTCTACTCCTCATGCACATGCTATTGCTAAGGTTGAACACTGTGGAGAGCAAGGAATAGTAGCTATGATTACAGTATTCATAGACACATTCGTTGTTCTTACTGGAACAGCTCTTGTTATTCTTACATCCGGAGTTAAAGAGGGAGAGGGTATTATTCTTACTCAAAACGCTTTTATCAATACTCTTGGAAGTTTTGGTGATAGTTTTATAGCTATATGCTTATTTTTCTTTGCTTTCTCTACTATTGTTGGTTGGTACTTTTTTGGAGAAGCTAATATTAGATACCTTTTCAAAAATAATATTTCAATAAATATTTATAGAGTTGTTGTTATGCTGATGATTATTATTGGTTCAACTTTAAAAGTTAGTTTAGTTTGGGAAATGGCTGATATGTTTAATGGAATGATGGTACTTCCTAATCTTATAGCTCTTTTAGCTCTAGGAAAATATGCTAGAACTTCTATGAAGGAATATGAAAATTTAGCTCCACAATTAATTTAAATTTTTCTTGTAAATTTCTATAAAAGTAGTATAATATGAGCATAGAACAAATATTATATTAAACTAATAGGAGGAACAATTATGAGTATCGAAAGAAATATGAAATACATCAGAGATGAGTATGATGCAGAAGTTGCAAGACTAGAAAGACTTAATAATTTTATTAAAAGTGAAGAGTTTGAAACTTCTACTGACGCTGAACAAAAGAAACTTTTATTAGAAAAACAAGAAACTTTAGCTAAATATGTTTCTATCATTGCTGAGCAAATCAAATATGATATGAAAAAAATCCAAGAAAAAGAATATGCTACTGACAACTATGATGATATCCACGGAAATCATTTTAATAAATAATATTGAGCAATAGATCAGAATTTTTATAAAATAATAAAGGGAGTTTTCAAATTTATATTGAGACTCCCTTTAAATTTTAATAAGTTTTAAACAAATATTATGGTAAAATATGTCCTGCACTTAGATATAGTTTATACCATTCTTCTCTACTAAGAGTTACCTTACTCCCATCTATTATCTCTTGTAGTCTTGAAATTTTTGTTGTACCAGCTATCATCTGTATCTTAGCTGGGTGCCTTAATATCCAAGCTGTTACTATTCCAGTAGGTGTTATCCCATATTTTTTAGCCAACTCTTCTAAATTTTTATTTAGCTCTGGGTATTTTTCACTTCCTATAAATACCCCTTCAAAAAATCCATATTGAAAAGGTGACCAAGCTTGTATTGTCATATCATGTAGACGGCAATAGTCAAGAACACTTCCATCTCTATCAAAACTACCATCAGTAAGCATATTTACTTCCATTCCACTAGCTATCATATTTGAAAAAGGAAGACTAAATTGTAGTTGATTTACTAATAAATCTTGTTTTAAATATTTTTTTAATAACTCTATCTGTGAAGGTTTATGATTAGATACTCCAAAATATCTCACTTTACCACTAGAATGTAAAATTTCAAAAGCTTCTGCCACCTCTTCAGGCTCTACTAAAGCATCTGGTCTGTGTAGTACTAAAATATCTAAATACTCTATATCTAAACGCTCTAAAATTCCATCAACAGATTTTATAATATACTCTTTAGAAAAATCATACATCTTTCCTGGAACTATTCCACATTTTGATTGTATGACTATATCCTCTCTTTTTATTCCAGAGAGTTTTAAAGCTTTGCCAAAAAGTCTTTCACACTCTCCTCTTCCATAGATATCAGCATGGTCAAAAAAATTTAATCCATTAGCTACACAAAACTTTATATACTCTACAAGTTCTTCAATATTCATACTATTAATTCTCATACAACCAACAGCTACTCTTGGAACTTTTAAATTAGATTTTCCTAAATTCATAATCTTCACCCTCTAAAATAAAATGGTGCTCCAGAGTGGATTCGAACCACCTACCTCTTGCTTACCATGCAAGTGCTCTGCCTAGTGAGCTACTAGAGCAACTTTTTTAAATTATATCATATTTACTTTATAAATTCAATTATTGCTCAAAAACTCCTAAGTCTTTATTATCAATTAAAAGTTCTACTCTATCATCATCAGCTAAATAGGAGTAATTTTCAACAAACCATTTAACTAATTCATTATCTCTTTTTACAACAGTTCCATTATCTATAAAGATATTAATAGTGATAGCTTTAAAATATTTTAGCCCTAACTCAATATCTCTTTTAATCATCTCTTTACTCTGCCCTTTAGTACAGATAAGTAAACATACAGAATAAACCTCTTTTCCTATTTCTAAAAGTTGCTCCTCATTTAAAGAGAAATTCTTGTTGTACCCTTTTATTCTATACTCATTATCAAAAGTTTCTAGTCCCATTCTAAATCTAATTTCTATTCCTTTGAAATAATCTCTTATCTCCTTAAGCCTTTTGATATATCCATAATAGATTTCAAAATATAGAGTTTTAATATTTTTTTCTATTACTATTCTTTTGATTTCAGCTAAAGTTTTTGGAGTTAGCTCAAACACAGAGCCAGAGTTGATTACCTCTAAAACTCCATATTCTCCTGTTATCTCTTTTAATACTTCAAGATTTACTCTATCTATCTCCTCTTCATTTAAAGAATTATCCTCTATATAGTTACAGAAACTACACTTTCCATATTTACATGGAAAACTTTTTAATAAAACTATCTCTCTCTGATGCTTATCTTTTATTTTATTATATCTTATTCCCATTTCAGCTCCTTCTTAAATTAAATAATAAAGAGAATAAATAGAGCAAGTCAGCAAAAGCGAACATTAAAAACACAATTATAAATTTAAAATTTGTGTTTTTAGTAAGCTAAGCCGTACTTGCTCCTTACTCTTTAAACAAAGTTATTTTTTAATTAATATCTAACAATTAAAACTCATAAGAAGATGTTGCCTCTTCTCCCTTGATTTTTTTCTCAACAGCTCTGATAAATCTAGGAATAGGCCACTCTTTATCCTCTTTTTTCTCTTCTTGTCTTGTATATATTCTAGTTAACTCCTCTTTATAAGCAAGAGCTTCCCCTTGATACTCCTCTATTGGTTTTACAGGATACTCTTTTAATCCTGGGTAAGTAGTATCTAATATTTTATTCCACTCATCTATTTGCTCTTTGTGAAGTGATAAGAAGAAATCAATATCTCCACTAAATCTAATCTCTTTAATTATATCTCCTACTTCTAATTTTTTAATTCTTTCAAAATCTACATCACTTACATACTCTCCAAATATAGTATGTTTACCATTTAACCAATCAGCAGGATATAGAGTCATAAAAAATTGTGAACCTCCTGTACCAGGTCCAGCATTTGCCATAGCTAACATACCTTGTTGGAAAAAGTCTAACCAGTTTACAAATTCATCTGGAATAGAGTATCCAGGTCCTCCTGTACCAGTTCCTGTAGGATCTCCCCCTTGTACAACAAAGTTTTCAACAGCTCTATGTATTTTAGTATTGTTATAGTAACCTCTTTGAGCAAGGTTTATAAAGTTTGCCACTGTTATAGGAGCAGCTTCTGGATAAAGATAAAAAGTAATATCTCCCTGTGTTGTAATAAAAGTTGCTCTGATGTCATTATATTTAGCAGCTTCCTCTCTTCTAGCTATATCTCTTAGACTAGTACAAGAAAAAGCAGTAAGTACAAGTGTTAAAGTTAGTAAAAATTTTAATAGTTTCTTCATTGTTAAGTCCTCCCAAAGTTTTCTTTACTAGATTATACTATAATTTTCTCTATTTTCCAAGAGATTATTTTATCAAATATTTTTGTAGACTCTTAGTAGATAGAGTTAAAATTATAGATATACCAATTAGTAAAACTGATAGTGCATTGATAACAGGAGAAACTCCTAATCTTATCATAGAATAGATTCTAAGTGGAAGTGTTGATGAACCTGGTCCTGCCACAAAGAATGTAGTAACAAAATCATCAAAAGATAGAGTTACAGCTATTAAAAATCCAGATATTATCCCTGGAAGTATGGCAGGAATAATTACCTTTGTAAGAGCTTGCCACTCTGTTGCTCCAAGGTCATAAGCAGCCTCTACTATGGAATAATCAAATTCCTCTAGTCTAGATAGTATTATAAATAGTACAAAAGGAATATTAAATGTTGTATGAGCTATAAATATAGTAGTAAGTCCCAATTCAAACTTTATTGTAGCAAATAAAATAAGAAGAGAAACCCCTAAAATTATCTCTGGAATAACTAAAGGAACATAAGTAAGTGTTTGTAAATATTTTTTTCCTTTAAAGTCATACCATTGAAGTCCAATAGCTCCAAGAGTTCCAATAATTGTAGAAGTAAGCCCAGATACAATAGCTATTCCTACACTATATCTAAAAGCTTTCCAAATATTATCTGAATACATAAATAACTCTCTATACCATTTTAATGAAAATCCTTTCCATACCATAGATTTTCCATCATTAAATGAATATACTATCAATATAACTAAGGGAATATAGAAAAATAACATTGAAAGTATAAAAAAGAATAATGAAGTTTTTCTTTTATTCATCTTCAGCCACCACCTCTAGTTTTGTTTCTTTATTGCTAAGCTTCATAAATAATAGTATAGCTATTGAAGTTACTATTATAAGAGCTGCTGAAATTGTAGAAGCTAGAGGCCAGTTTCTAGTAACAGTAAGGTGTTGAGCAATTATATTTCCTAACATTGTAGCCTGTGTTCCTCCTACTAACTTCGGTACAGCATATGAACCTAGAGCTGGAATAAATGTAAATAGTACAGCAGTTATAATTCCTGGTTTTATATTAGGAATAAAAACTTTGAAAAAAGCTTCTCTATTAGTAGCCCCTAAATCTCTAGCTGCCTCTATAAGAGAGAAATCAAACTTCTCTATTACAGCATATAGAGGAAGTATAGCAAATGGTAAGCTAGTATAGACAGAGATAAGTATAACAGCTCCTGTATTGTACAATAGTTGCAATGGAGCATCTATTATTCCTAATTTCAATAATATATTATTTAAAAATCCATTATTTCCCAATACAGCTATCCAAGCATAGATTCTAATTAAAAAATTTGTCCAGAAAGGAATAATTACTAAAAATAGTAATTCTTTTTTATATTTAGACCTAGCTATATAATAAGCAGTAGGTATTGATAATAGTACTGTAAATATAGTCACCATAATAGATATATATACCGTTTTAAATAAAATTGTTAAGAAAACCTTGTCTGTAAATATGTAGAAACTAGCTAGTGAAAGTTCCATCTCTACTCCACCATAAGTTCCCTTTTTCAAAAAGGCATACGCTAATACAATAACCATTGGGATAGCAAAGAAAACTATCAACCAAAGTGCTATTGGAAGAGTGTAGTATGTACCAAGTTTACTTTTCTTCACCAGATATCACCTCTACTAAGAAACCATCATCAGCGTCCCAAGCTATATATGCTTCTTCGTCCCACCAGATAGCTCCCTCATCATTATCATCAAAATACACAGCATGTTGTTTAAATACTTTAAAAGTTAATTCTTTATCATTATTTAAGAAAACGAAGTATTTACTTTGGAATCCAGAATAAATTAATTCATTTACATATACTTTTAAAACATTTATTTTTTCATTTTCATTTACAGCCTTTGGCATAGTTTTAGATAATTTAATCTTCTCTGGTCTAATAGATACCTTAACTCTATCTCCAACTTTTACAGGTTTGTCCATTTCAAAAACTAGACTTCCTAATTTCTCATTATAAAGTTTTGCAAACTCTTTATCCATAATCTCTGTAACTGTTCCTTCAAAGAAGTTATTCTCTCCTATAAAGTCAGCAACAAAAGAGTCAGCTGGAGATTCATATACCTCTGCTGGAGTTCCTACTTGTAAAATCTCCCCTTTATTCATTACAGCTATTCTATCTGATATTGATAGAGCTTCTTGCTGGTCATGTGTTATAAATATAAATGTAATTCCTACCTCTTCATGTATCAAGTCCAATTCAATTAATAGATTTTGTCTTAACTTGGCATCTAGTGCTGAAAGAGGTTCATCTAATAATAGAAGTCCTGGCTTATTAATCAAAGCTCTAGCTATGGATACCCTTTGTTGTTGCCCTCCAGAAAGTTGATTAGGCATCTTATTAATATGCTCAGAAAGTCCCACTAATTTTACAAATTTTTTAACTTCACTATCTATAGTTGCATCATCTATTTTCTTTAATCTCAAAGGAAAAGCTACATTTTCATATACAGTCAAATGTGGAAATAGTGCATATTTTTGAAATATTGTATTTACATTTCTTTTATTAGGTGGAAGTTTTGTAATATCCTCATCTCCTAAATAGATAGCTCCCCCATCTGGCTCTGTAAATCCTGCTATCATTCTAAGCAAGGTGGTTTTACCACACCCCGAAGGTCCCAAAATAGAAAAAATTTCTCCATCTTTTATATCCAAGTTGATGTTTTTCAATACTTGAACTCCATCATAGCTTTTAGTAACATTTTTAATACTTATGTCTTTTTTCAATCTCATACCTCCATTACTCAGAATTATTATGTTCAATTCTTTTAGTTTAATATATTTTTTTTATTATTTAAAATATTTTTATTTTTTAATCACTTTGATGATTATATCATATATTATAAAAAAAGAAAAGAGATAATAATTAAATTATCTCAATACTATCTCCCTCTTTTACCTTTCCACCTTTTATTACAATGGTAAATATTCCCTCTCTAGGCATAATACAATCTCCTACAGCATGGTAGATTGCACAATGTGAATGACACTCTTTACCAATTTGAGTTACTTCTAATATAATATCATCATTGATTTTTAATCTAGTTCCAACAGGTAGTTTTGCACAATCCATTCCCTCTACTATAAGATTTTCTCCAAAATCTCCATCTACTACATTTCCACCTCTTGCAATGAAATCTGTAACTTTTTCTTTAGAAAGTAGACTCACTTGTCTATGCCAGTTTCCAGCATGAGCATCTCCTTCTAAACCAAAGTTTTCAATTAAAACTCCCTCATGTACATTAACCTTTTGAGTTCCTTTCTTTTCACTGATACATACTGCTACTATTTTTGCCATCTTATCCTCCAATTTCATTCATATATCTTTTATCAAAATTTTCATCATCTTTTTTTTCCATTTTATGTCTATCTGGTTTACTATCTATAGCTAATTGTATTTTTTCCTTTATTACTTCATCAGATACACCTGCTCTAAGTAACTCTTTTAAATTTAAACCATCATTCCAATGTAAACAAAGTTTTAAAAATCCCTCTGGTGTTACTCTTACCCTATTACATTTTTCACAAAAATTATGTGATATAGGAGTAATAAATCCTACACACCCTATTCCTTTCTCTGTTTTGTAATAAGTTGCAGGTCCAGAGCCTATTCTTTCATTAAATGGAGTTAGTTTTTTCTCCTTTAAAATAATATCTTTAACCTCATCATTTGAGATTGGAACATACTCTTTTCCCAATCCTATTGGCATAAGCTCAATAAATCTAATATCGATTGGATACTTTTCTGTTAGATTTACAAAATCCATTATCTCACTGTCATTTTTTCCTCTAACAAGGACAACATTGAGTTTAATTCTTTTAAATTTTAGCTCTATAGCTCTATGTAAAGAGAGTAATACCTTATCTAAATCTCCACCACCAGTAATCTCTTTAAATAAATCTTTTTTCAATGTATCTAAGCTTATATTTAAACTATGAATTTTTTTATCTTTTAAAAACTCTAACTCCTCACTCAACCTAATTCCATTAGTAGTAATATTAATCTCTTCAATGGTTTCAATATTATTTATAGTTTCAACAATATCTCTAAAGTTTCTTCTAACTAATGGTTCTCCCCCAGTGATACGAATTTTCTTTATTCCTAAGTCTGAAAATATCTTTGTTACTCTTCCTATCTCTTCAACTGACAACAACTCATCTTTAGGAAGAAAAACTATATCTTTATCCCCCATACAATATTTACATCTGAGATTACATCTATCAGTTATAGAGAGCCTTAAATAATCTATATTTCTATTTAACTTATCTCTCATTTATATCTAATTTTTTCCTCTTTTCTAATTTTTTCTACACTTCTAATATAACATATTTATCAAAATATTTCTATATAAAAAATTATATTGACATATTTTATAAACTAGATTATGCTAGAAGTAAGGATGAGGTAAAGGGGTTGAGAAAATGTTAGAAATTAATAAAACTTTGGTTATTGTTAGAGGTGGTGGAGATATAGCCACTGGCAGTATTCAAAAATTATATAGAGCAGGGTTTAAAGTATTAGTTTTAGAGATTGAAAAACCTTCTGCTATAAGAAGAGAGGTAGCTTTTTGTGAAGCTATCTATGAAAAAGAGATGACAATAGAGGGAGTTACAGCTAAACTTTGTAACTCTATTGAAGATATTGAACAAGTCTGGAGAGAAAAAAAGATTCCTGTATTAGTTGATTCTACTGGAGAATCTATATATAAATTAAGACCACAAGTAGTAATAGATGGTATTTTAGCTAAAAAAAATTATGGAACAAATAGAGAGATGGCTCCAATTACAATAGGGCTAGGACCTGGATTTACAGCTGGAGAAGATGTAGATGTAGTTATTGAAACTATGAGAGGGCATAATCTAGGAAAACTTATCTTTGAAGGTAAGCCTATGGCTAATACTGGAATTCCAGGAATTATAAAAGGGGTAGGAAAAGAGAGAGTAATATATAGCCCATGTGCTGGTGTAGTAAAAAATATTTGTAAAATAGGGGATATGGTAGAGAAAAATCAAGTTATTGCCACAGTTGATGGAGTAGAAGTATTAGCTACTATAAGTGGAGTATTGAGAGGACTTATTAGAGAGGGATATGAAGTACCAGAAAAATTTAAAATGGCAGATATAGACCCAAGAGAAGAAGAACAAGCTAACTGTTTCACTATTTCTGATAAAGCTAGAGCAATAGGTGGGGCTGTGTTAGAAGCTGTACTATATTTAAAAAATGAAAAAAATATATAGAGGTGTAATATGGAATTAACTATTTTAAAGAAGATAGAGGAAAAATTATCTCAAGGAGAGAGAGGTGCTTTAGTTACTGTAACTGGTGCTACTGGTTCTACTCCTAGAAAAAGTGGAACTATTATGGGAGTATTTAAAGATGAGTTAGTAGGAACTATAGGTGGTGGAAAGATAGAGAGTGTTGTTATAGATAGAGCTAGGCAACTTCTAGAAACAGGAGAGAGTGAAAATTTTGAATACAATCTTACTACTACAGATGAATTACAGATGAATTGTGGTGGAACAATGAAAGGGTTTATTAAAGTTTTTTCCCCTTTTCCAAAATTGTTAATCTGTGGAGCTGGACATGTGGGACAAAAACTTTTCAAAGTAGCGAAAACACTAGATTTTGACTTAAAAATTATAGATGATAGAGAGGAGTTAAAGTTTGATATACCTGAACTAACTCTAGGAAATTTTAAAGATATCTTGACAAAAGAGAGAATTGATGGTAATACATATATAGTAATAGTAACAAGAGGTCATTTGTTAGATGAAGAGGTTCTTAATCTTGTAAAAAATAGAGGAGCAAAATATATAGGTATTATTGGAAGTAGAAGAAAGATTACAACTTTGAAAGAAAATCTTGAAAAGATTGGAAAGATAGAGGACAATATCTATGCTCCAATAGGATTAAAATTATCTAACGGAACACCAGAAGAGATAGCTATAGAGATTTTAGCTGAGATACTAAAAATTAAAAATAATGGAGAGTTAATTCATAGAACAATTATTTAAAAAGGAGAAATTCTTATGAAAAAGAAATTTGCAATGATAATAATGGGAAATGAATATAATCCTAATGAACACAAAGCTAAATTTGAAACTACTTCTCAAATAACATATATCTGTACTATCAATAATTGGGATATGTTAAAAGAAACAATAGAATATCTACAAAAAGAGGGAGTAGGAGCAATAGAATTATGTGGAGCTTTTGGTAAAGAGAGAGCTCAAGAGATTGTAGAGATGACTAATTCAAAAATTGCCGTAGGTTATGTTGTACATGAGCCAGAATTAGATCCATTGTTTAATAAATTTTTTGGAAACTAGGTAAAATTCTTTACAAATGTAAAGATTTACATAAAAAGAAAATGTAGGAGGAATAAAAAATGAGTAAAATAATTCACACAGAAAAAGCACCAGCAGCTTTAGGACCATATTCACAAGCTGTAGAGGCTAATGGAATGTTATTCGTATCAGGACAAATCCCATTTGTTCCAGAAACAATGACACTAGTATCAGATGATGTAAAAGCTCAAACAAGACAATCATTAGAAAACGTAAAAGCAATAGTAGAAGCAGCTGGATATTCAATGAAAGATGTTGTAAAAGCAGGAGTATTTATTAAAGATATGAATGATTTTGCAGCAATCAACGAAGTATACAACGAGTATCTTGGAGATGTAAAACCAGCAAGAGCTTGTGTAGAAGTAGCAAGACTTCCAAAAGATGTAAAAGTTGAAATAGAAGTTATCGCTGTTAAATAGTTTTAACTAATATTTTACTAAGGACAACCAACTAGGTTGTCCTTTTTTTTGTCTAAAATAATTGCATAAAAATATAAATATGATATAATTATAAGTGTAATATATAAATTAAATAGAAGGAGAGCTTATGAAATTAATATCATGGAATGTAAATGGATTAAGAGCTTGTGTAGGTAAAGGATTTCTAGATTACTTCAAAGAACAACAAGCAGATATATTTTGTCTACAAGAAACAAAATTACAAGAGGGGCAAATTGAATTAGAGTTAGATGGATATCATCAATATTGGAATTATGCTGAGAAAAAAGGATATTCTGGAACAGCTATTTTTACAAAGGAAAAACCTATCTCTGTTCATTATGGAATAGGAATAGAAGAGCATGATAAAGAGGGAAGAGTAATCACATTAGAATTTGAAAAATTTTATATGATAACTGTATATACTCCTAACTCTCAAGAAAAATTAGCTAGATTAGATTATAGAATGAAATGGGAAGAGGATTTTAAAAGTTATCTTTTAGAATTAGATAAGAAAAAACCTGTAATAGTTTGTGGAGATTTAAATGTAGCTCATAAAGAGATAGATTTAAAAAATCCAAAAACTAATAGAAAAAATGCTGGTTTCTCTGATGAGGAAAGAGAAAAAATGACAAAACTTTTAGAGAGTGGTTTTGTAGATAGTTTTAGATATTTTTATCCAGACAAGACAGATATTTATTCGTGGTGGTCTTATAGATTTAGTGCCAGAGCTAAAAACGCTGGGTGGAGAATAGATTATTTCTTAGTTTCTGATAGAATAAAAGAAAATATGAAGGGAGCAGAGATACATACAGATATATTAGGTTCTGACCACTGTCCTGTTCTTTTAAATATAGATTTATAAAAATTAAAATATGAAGGGAAGGAGAAATTAAAATTGACATTAGAAGAGATTAGAGAAGCTATTAAGGGAAGTAAAAAACTTCCTAAGTGTGTAGCTGTATATGATAAACTTTTTAAATTAATAAAAGATGGAGAGTTTGATGAAACTGGAAAACTACCAACTGAACCAGAATTAGCTAAAATAATGGAAGTTAGTAGAATGACATTAAGACAGGCATTAGCTCTTTTACAAGAAGATGGTATAATAAAAAATTATCACGGAAAGGGAAACTTTATAACTCAACCACAAAATCGTTATGGAAAGGGACTAGAAACTCTCAAGCACCCTGTTTATTCAGCATTGGATTTAGCTGTTGATGAAGTAGAAATAGAGTTTAGAATAGAACCACCAACTGATTATACTACAAAGGTTTTAGGTAGAAAATCTCCAGTGGTAGTTTTTGTAGATAGATGGTATAAATCAAAAGGAGAGGGTGTAGCTTATACACTTTCATTCATTCCTATCGAAACAATAACAGAGGAAAAAATAGATTTATCTGATAAAAATGCACTATTAAAATTTTTAGAGGAAACTTCTTATCAAAAAGCTAGACACTCTACTATTAATATAAATTTCTCAGTAGCTGGAAACTTTACCTCTATGAAATATACAATAGCTAAAAATAGCAAGAGCTGGTTATTAGAAGAGAAGGTTTTTACTAAAGGAGATTTTCCATTAGTACATCACAAACACTATTTACCTATGGAAAATTCACATATATGTATAGAAAGAAAATAGGGGTTATACACCCCTATTTTATTGAATTAAGAGCTCCTTCAAACTCCTCTTTTGTTATTCCATATCTATTTAACTTAGAAAGAAATTGCTTTCCATTAGAATATCCTATTCCTAACTTTCCACCAACTTTTTCTCTTCTCTCACTAGCTTCTGCTCCACCTACTAAGCCACACTCCATTAGGTAGCTCATAGTGAAATTCTCTTGTAAATCATCAGACACTGTACATCTAGCTTTTTCAAGGGCATTGATGATAGCTTCTGGAGAGGCATTTTCCACTCCTATATCTCCATCTTTAGTCCCTTCACATCTTCTAATATAAGCATCTTTAGCTTCTGGAAAAAATTTATGTATATATTTTCTAATCTCATTTCCAGCATAGTCAGGGTCAGTTAAAATTATTATTCCTCTATTTTTTTCAGCTACTCTAATTCTTTCAATATTCTCTTTTTTTCTTACAGCAAAGCCATTTACTTGAATTATTTCAGCATCTACAGCAGCTTTTACAGCAGATATATCATCTCTACCCTCTACTACTATTATCTCTTTTATTATTTTTTTCATTACACATTCCTTATTTTTTCATCAAAATATACTAAAAAATTTTTTAAATCTCTCGCTACATACTCCCAAGTATGAGTTTCATCTTTACAAAGATAACCTATAAAATTATAATTATGTTTTTTCATTCTTCCAACAGTATCTAGCCATTGCTGTAACATCAAATGAGTTTCAACATCTTTTTCTCCCACACTTGTATAAAAGTATCTATCACTATACTTATCCTTAGCCAAGCTTTTTATAAGCGTGTATGGGTCTTCCTTTAAAATTTTATATCCCCAAGAACCAAAAACTTTTAAAAAATGTAGTTTATCCTCGTTACTAAATAAAAATTTTGGAATATAGAGAAGATTAAAAATCCTAATAACTCTTCTATTTACACTCATTCTAACAATACTTGTAGCCCCTGAAAAACTCCCTACTACTTTGAATAAATTTAGATGCTTGAGTCCAAGTTTGAAAGCTCCATATCCTCCCATGGAAAATCCAGCTATTCCAAATTGAGAATGAGGAAATTCCTCTTTTAACTGTGGAATAATCTCCTTTATAATACAATTTTCATATTGATGGGACTTATCATTATAAAAATTAGTATACCAGCCCATTCCTTCATAACCAGAATTTAATAAGATAATATTCATCTTATCTATCTTATTTGCTTTTAGAAGAGTGAGATAATTCTCTCTTATTCTACCTCTTCCTAACCAATCTTCAGCACAATCCCTAAGCCCATGAAGTAAGATAAGACAAGGTAAGTTATCTCTTACCTCATCTCTATTTTTTATGACAATATACTCCAATTCCTCATCAATATAACCTTTTGATTTAAAAATTCTCTTTTCAACTATCAGATTTTTTTCAAAATCTTGAAGAGATATTTTATCATAATCAAAATCTTTATTCTCAATATAAGTTATCTCATCAAATGTCATTACTCTTCGTATTTTTCTTAAAAGTTTAAAAGGATAAGGATAAGTCAATATATAAAATAATACCCCTAAACTTATCAAGATTATAAAAATTTTTATCATAGATCCCTCTTAATTAGAATTCAGCATTATTTGGTGTTCTAGGGAAAGGAATTACGTCACGGATATTAGTCATTCCTGTTATATACATTATAATTCTCTCAAATCCTAGTCCATATCCAGAGTGTGGGAAACTTCCAAATCTTCTTAAATCTAGATAGAATTCATAATCCTCTGGTTTCATTCCTAATTCAGTTATTCTATTTTCTAGTATCTCTAAACTATCCTCTCTTTGAGAACCTCCTATTATCTCTCCAATTCCTGGTGCTAATAGGTCCATAGCTCTTACAGTTTTTCCATCTGGATTAAGTTTCATATAGAAAGCTTTGATATCTTTAGGATAATCAGTTAAGAATACTGGCTTTTTGAAATACTCTTCAGCTAAATATCTCTCATGTTCACTTTGTAAGTCAATTCCCCATTCAACTGGATAGTCAAATTTCTTACCAGATTTTAATAGTATATCTATTGCTTCTGTATATGTTAATCTTCCAAAGTCACTATTTAATACATTATTTAATTTGTCAAATAATCCTTTTTCAATGAAGTTATTGAAGAATTCCATCTCTTCTGGACACTCGTCCATTACAAATTTGATTATATACTTAACCATTGATTCAGCTAGTTCCATATTTGCCTCTAAATCAGCAAAAGCAATTTCAGGCTCTATCATCCAGAACTCAGAAGCGTGTCTAGCTGTATTAGAATTTTCTGCTCTAAATGTAGGTCCAAATGTATATATATTTCTAAATGCTGAACAGAAAGTTTCTCCACTTAATTGTCCACTTACAGTTAAATTAGTTTCTTTTCCAAAGAAGTCTTTAGAGTTATCTACTGTTCCATCTTCTTTTTTAGGTAGATTGTTTAAATCTAGAGTAGTTACTCTAAACATCTCTCCTGCTCCCTCACAGTCAGAACCTGTTATGATTGGAGTATGCACATAAACAAATCCATTCTCTTGGAAAAATTTGTGTATAGCATAAGCTACTACTGACCTTACTCTAAATACTGCTGAGAAAGTGTTTGTTCTTGGTCTTAAGTGAGCTTTTGTTCTTAAATATTCAAAAGTATGTCTTTTATTTTGTAAAGGATATTCTAAATCAGCTTTTTGGAATACATTTATCTCTTCAGCCATTATTTCAAAAGCTTGTCCAGCTCCTTGTGATTTTACTAATTTTCCTTTTACCTCTATCGAAGATATTATAGATAGACGAGAGATCTCTTCAAAGTTACTAAGTCTTGTATCAAATACAACTTGTACTCCTTTGAAAAAAGAACCATCATTTACTTCAATAAATCCAAAGTTCTTTTGGTCTCTTATCTTTTTTACCCAACCATTTATTATAACTTCTTGGTCTAGGTATTTTTCTGTCTCTCTGTATAGAGATTTTACTGTAACTTTTTTCATAGTATATGCCCCCATAAAATTATATTATCTTAAATTTACTATCGTTTTTAACTTCTCCATCTACTATTTTAATATTATCTAGATGTCCTCTAACTTGAGCTTTAAATTGCTCTAAATACATCTGTCTGTATTTTTGTCTCTCTTCTTTTTCAGCTTCTGTCAATTCTCTTTCTCTAGCAATTTTTGAAAAATAATTAACTTTAGCTATGATATCTTTCATTTCCATTTTGCTACTCCTATTTCTTTAATATATACAGAGTATTATATCATTTTTTGCACACATAAATCAACTATTTTTAAATCTAATTAAAAATTTAAATATTTTTTTATATCTTTTTTATTGAATTTAAATACAGGCATACCACTTGAATATGGTGTTAAATCATATTCTGTAAAAGTAAAGACAATATAATCTCCCTCAAAAGATAAAATAGCATTATTTATATCGGCTTCAGCATTGTCAAAGAATATAACTTCTGCTCCTTGAGTGTTTAAAACTCTATCTTTATTTTTAATCATATCATTTATTCTCATATTAAAATACTCTATAGCTTCATCTTTAAAAATCTTATCTAAACTTAAAATAGTTTTATCTTTTAGATTAAAATTATAACTTTCTAAACTATTAATAAAGTGAGCTCCACCAGTATAAATATTAGTTAAAATTGAAATAGACAGTATTCCAAAGCTATTCTCATTATTTTTAAAAGAGATATAAGCTTCTTGAATTCCACCATCATCTTTTTTACCAGAAAGATTTTCTATTATATATCTCATATTCTCCTGCATAGTAAGATTAAAATATGTAAAATCTTCACTTGTTTCATCTTTGATTTGAGGAATATTTATATCATAGCTATAAAACTCCCCTTTATTTTTAGAATTAGAAGATACTACTTCCACACTAGAACTAGATAAAGTTGTGCCTTTTTCACAACCTGTTACAAATATTGCTAAAGAAAGAGCTAAAATATAAAAAAACTTTTTCATTATAAATACCTCCATTACTTATTTAATTCCAACTATTTCGTATTTTTTTAATAAAAAAGCAGGATGATATGACTCCTTTGCTTCTCTCAATCCTTCATCCCCAAAATCATCTTCACGATTTATATATTTACAATTAGAAAACTCATTTTGAGCAAACAGATAATTTATCATCTGATAACTTCCTATATAATTATTTAATCCCTTTTCTATGTGAATAACGGCATACTCATCATTCAATACTTCTCCTAAAGAATAAGCTATAACTTTTCCATCTATTTTTATCATTGCACCTATTAAGTCTAGCTTATCAAAGTTATGTAAAATATGCATAATTCCTATATTCTCATTATTTAAAACAGGAATAGAATAACACTCTCTATTTTGACACCACTCTTCTTGAAATTTAATAACCTCACATATATTCTTCTCATCAATAGTTTCATAAGTATAACTGTAAAGTTTATTAAAATTATTAATTCTATTTTTTTTCTTTGAATACTTTCTTCCCTTTAAAGTTCCTAAATCTTGTGAGTTATATATATAATCAAAACTCTCTCTTCTCTCCTCAAGAATAAAAGTATCCTCTAATAGATTTTTCCAATACTCAGGAACTAATATTATTCTTTTATTTTCATTAATAATATTTTTTATCTTCTCTTTCCAAGTATTTAAAACCTCTTCACTTTCATCTTTTGGTATCGGCATATAATAATACTCTTCATTTTCATAGATTCCTTTTATTAAAAGAATATTGTCCTCTACCTTATACTTTGTCTTTTCTCCTATACTCCATAGTATTTGATTTGAAAAATTATAATCACAAGTTATAAATTTTCCTTTGGTATATTCGTCTACAATCTCTTTGTCTTGAATTTCAAGATTTTTCCATTCCATTTTGTTTCTCCTTTGAAGTTCTTAAATAATTAATAGTTTTTAATATTTTATTTAAATTTATATTTTGTTTGTTTTCTTCTTTTTTTTGTGGCTTTACTTAATAAAATAACGCAAATCAATGGAATTATTCCTATTAATAATACAGTTAATCCCATTGCTAAATTTTTTGATACTCCTATTTTATATGTAAGAGTTTGTGATAATGATAATAAAATCTCTAATGGGTCAACATAGTACAATTGACCAAAAGGTGGCATAAGAAATTCTATTCCATAAGTTAGCCCTAAAAATATTCCTACAAATAAAATCAATTTAAAAAGTAACATACCCATTCCTCCAAATACCTTTTTGTATATTATACCTAAAAAAAGCTTAATTGCCTAATAGATTTTTTCGTTAAGTTACCAAAAGAAACTCCAAGTAATTTAATAGGAGAGTTTATATTAATATTTTCAAAAAGATTTTCAATACTCTCATAGAGAATTTGCTTATCATCAGTTGGGATTGTAAATGTTTTAGAACGAGTAATCAACTCTCCATTTGCAAATTTTATTTTCAAAATAATAGTTTTAGTGATAAATTCCTTTTTAACTAATCTTTCATAAGAATAATTAAATATCTCCTCTAATTCCTTTAAAATATTTCCCTCTGAACTTAGTGGAAATCTATAAGTATTTTCATTTCCAATAGAATGAGTAGCTCTTTGATATTCTATCTCACTATAATCTATCCCACGACAAGAAAGATATAGTAATTCTCCTCTTGATTTTCCATATTTATTTATTAATTCATTTAAAGAATAATTATACAAATCTTCTACTTTATTTATTCCCTCTTTATTTAGTAGTTCTTTTAATTTATTTCCTACTCCTTGAATAATCTTTATATCTTTATTTTTTAAAAAATTAACAAATTCTGCCTGTGAGTTAAAAATATATTTCCCCCCAGGTTTATTTATTCCACTAGCTATTTTTGCACTTAATTTATTTATTCCTATTCCCACAGAGCAAGTTAAACCTGTATGATATTTTATTCTCTCTTTAAATTTTTCAGCAAACTCTTCTAATGAAGAAAATTTTGGTGCAATTTCTGAAATATCTACATACCCTTCATCTAAAGCAATAAACTCTACTTTTTCTGTTATTTTTAAAACTAAGTTTTGAATCTTTTGAGAAACTCTAATATATTTATCTTTATTAACAGGGACAACTAAAAGATTAGGGCATAGCTTCTTTGCTTCAAATGTACTCATAGCAGAATGAACACCATATTTTCTTGCTTCATAACTAGCTGTCGTAACTACTCCGCCACCTACTACTAAAGGGAGCCCTTGATATTTTGGATTATCTCTTATCTCAATAGAAGCATAAAAACAGTCCATATCATAGTGCATAATTAATTTGTTCATTTTACTCCTTTCTAAAAATTTAGATTTGCACAAACCTGCAATTTTACTACTTTATTAATTTTATATATTATATGTATTTTACCACTTTTTTATTTATAGGCGACAAAATTAATTGAGTAACTCCACAACTTTTCTAAGTTCTTCTTTTTTTATAGCTTTCAAACCATAAATCTGTAATTTCTTTAAAAGTTATTTTTTTTATATAATTTTAGATTCTTTAAATATTCAAATAAACTTTCTTGCGCTTCTCTTTTAGTTTCATAAGTTCCAATATATTTTCTAATCTGTTTGTAATCAAGAGTATATCTAGTAGTTACTCTAACAGCCCAAGGTTTTCTACTTTTATCTTTCATTTTATATATATTTCCTGTACCATTTCCATTTTTCATAACTTCTCCTTTCTCCATACCAAAAAGAGAGGTTTATATATATGATACCTCTCTCCCTAATTTTTATCAAGTTAAATCTTCAAAGTTTCGTGAAAATATTTCTTACTAATTTTTTCCAGCTATTATACTTTCTACTGGAGTTCCATTTTGAATAAGCTTATGGCTGTTGAATTTTATCAATTATTGTTGAGCTAATTTCATCTTAGCACTATTTACTCTTCTTTACCTTCAGCTGATTAAAATATAGTTAATATAAAAAATTTTAAATCTAAATTTATCATAGTTATCAAATAGTTTATTTTTAAATTTTTCTTAATAACTTCTAATATTAAGCAGACTCCCAATATATTTTAAAATTAATTTATAGTATGATTAGACTTTATAATTTATAAAAGTCAATATTATGAACTTATCCAGTTAAAAATAAGCTCCCACTTTTATTATGGGAGCTTATCTTACTTAAATTAATATATTAACGAATAAAATTTATTATAAGTGAAGTTAATAACAACATAAAAGCTCCACCTATTCTTGAGGAAATTTGAGCAAATGGCATTAAAGACATTCTATTAGCCGCTGATAATACCGCAACGTCTCCAGTTCCTCCCATATTAGCCATACATAAACCAGCAGTTATAGAACCTTCTATTATATAAAATCCTACAAAATGACCTACAATAGCTGTTCCTATAATAGCTCCTACAACAGTAGTTACAACTAATATAAAGTATATTAAACTAAATGAAGATATTACTTGCTCAATACTTGTATATGCTACTCCAACTCCTACAAGTAAAGGAATAGTAAAGTTTTTAACAACAAAGTTAAACCATTTTGAACAACAACTTTCATAATATGGTTCTATTATTCCTAAAAGTTTGCATATAGCAACTGATATAATCATTAAGGCATATGAGTGTACAGGAATAAATTTACTTAAAAGAGAACCAAAAGCAAAGAATGTTGTAGCAATTACTAATCCAATTCCAAGTTCCTCATATTCTATTTTTTTATTTTCTTCATTTTTCTCTACTATCTCCTCTTGAGATTTTAAAAGCTTACCATTTCCACTAAAGCTAGGATATTTTTTACCTAATTTATCTAAAAGACCTCCACAAACTATTGCAAGAGCGTTTCCTAATGCTACTGCTGGAACCATTATTGCTAATAACTCAGTAGGAGTTTGTTTAAAAGATTCACTAAAAATTTGAGCTAAAGGAATAGCACCTGCTCCCATACCACCACCCATAATAGGAATAGCAATAAAAAAGACAGCTTTTAAAAATCCATAACCTGTGATAAATCCAACTACTCCAGTTAATAAAAGAGAAACTACTACTCCACCTAAAATTACTGGTAAATATCCCAGTGCTGCTTTTATCAATAAACTTCTATTCATTCCTAAAATACTACCTACTATTAAAGCAGCAATATAGAAATCTAAGAAACTTTCTTTAGATGTAAAGTTTACCATTATATTTAATGCCTTTTCAGGAATTAAATTATAATAAACTAAAAACGCAGATAAAAAGACAATAACAATAGGTCCTCCTCCTAAATAATCTTTAATAATTGGAGTTTTATTTCCAATAAAATCAAAAATTACTCCAATAACAATCATTAAAGGTAAGGCACCTAACATTCCAGCTGGTAATTTACCTAAAGCAGTACATATGATAATAACTAAAAAAATAGGAATAAAATATTTCATCTCAATTCCTGCTAATTTAAATTTAGAGCTCATATAATCATCTCCCTTTATGTAATATTTTAAATCAGATTAGCTCTAATAATGGTATATATAACATAAATATGAAATTGTCAATAGATTATCAGCACTTTTTTTATTAAAATTATAATATATTATTAATTTATTCATTTTATAAGTCTAAAAAAATAGGACTAGATTAATCTAGTCCTAAAATAATACCCTCATTATAATATCCAGTAGTAATTATATTCCCAGCTTTATCATAAGCCTTCCACTCACCATCACGTATTCCCGATACATACTCTACATCATAAAGCAATATTCCACTCTCATCATAGTATTGCCAAATCCCATCACGTAAACCATTTTTTGTAAGACCTGAACATAGCAAATTCCCATTTTCTTGAAAAAGGGCTACACTTATTACTTTTTCTCCATCTAAAAATATATTTTGAACAGTTAATTTTCCATCTTCATCATACATCTGCCAAAATCCAATACGAATATTATCTTTATAACTTCCCTTGAGCTTTAATTTTCCATTTGGATAATAATATAATTGTTCTCCCTCTAGCTCACCATCTTTATAAGTTTCAATAGCTGAAATATTTCCTGTATTTTCATCATAAAAATACCATTTTTTATCTCTTTTATCATCTTTAAAATAACCTTTTACAGCAACTCTCCCATCTTCAAAATAATTTAAAATAGGACCATTTTTAACACTATTATTATCAGTTGATATCTCACTTTTTAAATTTCCATTTGAGTAATATACTCTCTCTTTTGAAAGATTACTACAACCTACTATAAATAAAGATAGTAATATTATTAAGTATTTCATTTTTTCCTCCTTATATCATAAATATATTTTACAATAAAAACTAAATATCTTCAACCTATTTAATATAATTTAGACTGTAAAAAGAGAGAAATGGTTTTAAATAAAATTTGCCAAAACTCAAGACTTTATGATATAATAATAAATGTAATCATAAGATTACATATGTAAGATAAGATGAGAATTGAAAATGAGGAGGACTTATAGTGGATAGACTAAAAGGTAAAGTTGCACTAGTAACAGGAAGTGCCAGAGGAATAGGAAGAGCAATAGTTGAAAAATTTGCTGGAGAGGGAGCAGCTATGGTAATATCTTGTGATATGGGACCAGCTGAGTATACTCAAGAAAATGTAAGACATGAGATTTTAAACGTTACAGATAGAGAAGCAATAAAAACATTTGTTAAACAAATAGTAGCTGAGTATGGAAAAATAGATATTCTTGTAAATAATGCTGGAATAACTAAAGATAACTTCTTAGTAAGAATGTCAGAAGATCAATGGGACGCTGTTATAGATGTAAACTTAAAAGGAGTTTTCAATATGACTCAAGCAGTAGCTCCAGTTATGACAAAAAATAAAGCTGGTTCTATAATTACTCTTTCATCAGTAGTAGGAGTATATGGAAACGCTTGCCAAACTAACTATGCAGCTACAAAAGGTGGAGTAATCTCTATGAGTAAATCATGGGCAAAAGAATTAACTAGAAAAGGAGCTCAAGTAAGAGCTAACTGTATAGCACCAGGATTCATTTCAAGTGCAATGACAGACGCATTACCTGAAGAAGTAGTAGCAAAAATGTTAGAAAGAACTCCATTAGGAAGATTAGGAACTGTTGATGATATAGCTAACACAGCTTTATTCTTAGCAAGTGATGAATCATCATATATCACTGGACAAGTTATAGAAGTTACTGGTGGAATGACTTTATAGCTTTTTTATTAAAAATTTAATAAAAATAAAAAAAATAGGAGAAGAAGATTTTAAAATTATTAAAATTTTCTTCTCTTTATTTATATAAATAAAAAAATTATGCTATAATAAAAATAGTTAGTTAAATAATTGAGGAGGATTTATATGAAAAAAGTTTTAACTATAGCAGGCTCTGATTCTTGTGGTGGAGCAGGAATCCAAGCTGATTTAAAAGCTATGAGTGCTGTTGGAGTTTATGGTATGAGTGTAATAACAGCTGTTACAGCTCAAAATACTATGGGAGTTTTTGCCATTCAAGATATATCCAAAGAGGTAATTGAAAAGCAGATAGAAGTAATCTATGAAGATATTGAAGTATCTAGTGTAAAAGTAGGTATGCTTTCTAGTTGTGAGATAATAGATAGTGTAGAAAAGATGCTTTTAAAATACAAAGCAAAAAATATAGTATTAGACCCAGTGATTTTTTCAAAAAGTAACTTTAAATTATTACAAGATGATGCAGTAGAAAAATTAAAAAGATTTTTAAGAATAGGAGATTTAACTACTCCTAATATACCTGAGGCTGAAATTTTATCAGGAATGAAAATTACTAATAAAGAGGAAATGATACTTGCTGGTAAAAAAATAAAAGAACTAGGAGTTAAAAATGTATTAGTTAAAGGTGGTAGTAGAGTAGCTGATTGTTTAGATATATTTATAGGGGAAGATGGAAATATAATAGAGCTACAAGGAGAGATGACAGTTACTAACAATACTCATGGAACTGGTTGTACTCTTTCTTCAGCTATAGCTTCATATATGGGAAAAGGTTATAATATTGAAGAGAGTGTTAGACTTGGAAAAAACTATATAACTCAAGCCATTAAAAACTCTTTTGCAATAGGGCATGGAGTAGGACCAGTAGGACATTTTGTAGAATTATATAAAAAGGCTGGTGTAGACTATGAATAAAATAGATTATTCAGTTTATTTAGTTACTGATAGAGATATACTACAAGGTAGAGATTTATGTGAAGCTGTAGAAGAAAGTATATTAGGGGGAGCTACAGTAGTACAACTCAGAGAGAAAAATATATCTTTTGAAGAGTTTGTTAAACTTGGAAAAAAATTACATAAAATCACTCAAAAATATAATATTCCATTGATAATAAATGATAATGTTGATGTTGCTATTGAAGTAGGAGCTGAGGGAGTTCATGTAGGACAAGGAGATGAGGAGCTTTCTAAAGTTCGTGCTAAGATAGGAGATAAAATAATTGGAGTATCAGTAGAAAATGTTGAAGAAGCTTTGATAGCTCAAGAGGGTGGAGCTAATTATCTTGGTATAGGAAGTATCTTCTATACAGGTAGTAAAAAGGATATAAATAATCCTATTGGACTAGAGGGACTTAGAAAAATTGTTGAAAGTGTAAATATTCCAAATGTAGCAATAGGAGGAATACACCTTGACAATGTAAGAGAAGTTATGAAAACTAAAACTGATGGGGTAGCTGTTATATCTGAAATATTAGGAAAAGAAAATATAAGAGAAGCAACTACTATATTAAAAAATCATGTAAAAGAAGGGATTGAAATGAATAATTTTGCAAAAGTAATATCTGAGATAAGAGAGAAAAAACCTATAGTTTATCAAATAACTAATACAGTAACAATCAATGATTGTGCTAATGTAACATTAGCAATAGGAGCTTCACCTATCATGTCATTTTGTGAAGATGAGTTAGAAGATGTACTATCTTTTGCTTCAGCTCTTGTAATCAATATTGGAACTATGGATAAAAGTATGAGAAAGATTGTAGTAAAGGCTGGTAAAATTGCCAATAAACTTGGAAAACCTGTTATCCTTGACCCTGTTGGAGCTGGAGCTACTCAAGCTAGAAAAGAGCTAGTAGAAAAATTATTAGAAAAGGTAAAATTTGCAGTAATTAAAGGAAATGTAGCTGAAATCAAAGCTATCTATGGAATGAAAAATGAGAGTAATAGAGGAGTTGACTCAGTAGAAAGCTCTGATAATATAGAAGAAATAGCTAAAGAATTGGCAATAAAATATAACTGTGTAATAGCTGCAACTGGAAAAGTAGATTTAGTAACTGATGGTAAAAGAGTAGCTAAAATAGAAAATGGAGATATTGTATTAAGTAGTGTTACAGGAACTGGTTGTATGACTGGTGCTCTTATTGGTTCTGCTTGTGGGGCTACTGAAGATTACTTTACTGGGGCTATAACTATGATATCTACTATGGGAATAGCTGGAGAAAAGGCTAAACTTCAAGGTAATGGAAATGGAAGTTTTAGACAAATAATTATGGACACTGTTTACCAAATGAATGAAGAGGAGTTCTTAAACAGTGCTAAAATAAGAGTTGAATAATAAAATATATTTTAAAGAGATTATATGGTATAATATATAAAAGAGAGAAGAGGTGATACAATGATAAAATATGATAATCTTTTTTATATATTAAATGGTGGAGATACCTTTAAATTTAATAAAAAATTAATAGCCACTTTAGGTATAGAATTATGTGCTTTGACAACTTATTTAATAGAGAGAGCTTTAAATAGAGAAGAAAAAGATGAATTAACAGAAGATGGATATTTTACTCTTACAGATACTGATATATGCTTGTATTCTGGTTTAGAAGCTGTAAGATTATCAAAAATCAAAAAATTAGGTATAGAAAAGAGTATATTTGAAACTAAAAAAGTTGAAGGAGTAGAGGGAACTTTTTATAAACCTAATTTAGAAAAGATTTTTGAGCTTATGATGAGTGAAAAAAGTGTATCGGAACTTTCCTATGAAAGAATCTTTAAAGAGGAAAGAGCTGATGAAAAGTTTACTAAAGAAAGTTTAGAGGCTTTAACCTTTAGAGATTTAAGAATTTTGTGTAAAAAACTCAATATTTCTTTTAATGGAAGAAATAGAAAAGAGGAATTGATTGATAAAATATTGAGAAATCAAGAAAATTCCAATTTACAAATAGAGTTTTAATGGAGGTGACAGGAATGAAAAAAATATTTATACTATTTTTTCTTATAACTAATTTTATCTCTTCTTATTCTATAGAAAATAATGAAATAGACAGTAAATTAAAAAAATATAATGAGTATAAGAGATTAGTAAATGAAAATAGAGAGAAAGAGATTCAAAAAAATCTTCCTTCACCACAAGAGATGGAAATTTATTATACACAAGAAAAATTAAATTTAGAAAAAGAAAAACTTGAGTATGAAAAAAAATTAGCATATGAGAGAGCCGAAGCTGAAAGAAGAAGAGATAACTTGATTAATGCTGCTATAATAGGTGGAATAGGTTATGGTAGTTACAGGCTAGGTAGACATCATCATTGGTGGTAATATGAAATTAGAAAAAAAAGTAGAACAGGTAGGAATCTTTTTATATGATTATTTTATTGATGAACTCAATAGAAAACAGGGAGTATTAAAAAAATATAATTTAGATAAAGAGCTCTGTGAAGAATTAGAGTATAAAGATGACTATTTAAATGGTAAAACTTTAAAATATGAAAATGGAGTAGCAATCTTTGAAGAAAATTATCTTTTAAATAAATTAGATGGTGAAGTAAGAGAGTATTACAAAGATGGAAAATTAAAATCTATCTCCAATTACTCAAATGGAAAACTCCATGGGAAAAAAGAGAACTATTTTGAAAATGGGAAAATATCCACTATCACATATTATAATGAAGATAAGTTAGATGGTAAAAAGCAAAAATTTTATGAGAGTGGAAATCTTGAATTTGAAGGTTACTATACTAAAAATAATATGAGTGGGATATGGAAATGGTATGACCAAGATGGAAAAATAGTTAAAGAAAAAGAATATTAAAATAGTTCAAGAATAATTTTTATTCAAAAAAATAAAGAAAACTAAGAATTGTTCCATATTCCAAGAAGTTGATTAACTATAGCTTATCTCACTAAAAACACAAAACT